>JAAUXY010023990.1_pt1 | contig 41308 bp, 34 predicted proteins | sample 7278121 | NCBI WGS metagenome assembly JAAUXY01 (sample SAMN14350117, study PRJNA611818) | marine sediment metagenome | isolation source: surface marine sediment (1.8m) | place: French Polynesia: Moorea | collected 2018-08
AGCGAGGTTTCAGTGCCGAATCGGCAGGTGCCGATTCTCGTTGACCCGTTCCCGGAGGTCTTTCCCCGGCTTGAAATGGGGCACGTACTTGCCGGCCAGGGCCACCACGTATGGGACGAAACCCCAAGACTGGCGAAGCGGTGGCCCTGGCCGGCAAGTACGTGCCCCATTTCAAGCCGGGGAAAGACCTCCGGGAACGGGTCAACGAGAATCGGCACCTGCCGATTCGGCACTGAAACCTCGCTGCGGCCCGCCATGTAGCGGGCCGCTTGCTTTACAATGACACTGTGTCCGCCGCACGGGCGCGGAGTTGCTGCCACAACCATGCTGCGTAACCTGGTTTATTTCCTCGTCCTGCTGCTTGTGTTGCTGGGTGTCACCGTGTTTGCTGCGCTTAACCCGGGCTCCCTGACACTTGATCTCGCCTTCACCCAGGTCGAAATCCAGAAATCCCTGGCCCTGAGCCTCGCTTTCGCAGCCGGTTGGCTATTCGGCGTTCTTTGTGCTGCTTTGATGTTGATGAAATCGGTGGGCGAGCGTCGCCGCTTGCGCAAATCCCTGGGCCTCGCTGAGGCAGAGGTCAGGGCGCTGCGTAACCTGCCGATTCAAGATGCCGACTGAACAAGCGTTTCTGTTTGCCGGCCTGCTCTTCGTGGCGGCGGCGCTCGGCTACGTGTTCGCCTGGTTCGGCGAAAAGGATCGGGACGACGCCGATAAACCGCCGGTCAATCGGGACTACCTGAAGGGCGTCCACTTTCTGCTCGACGAAGATGCGGACAGCGCGCTGGAAGTCTTCGCGCGCATGGTCGAAACAGACGAGGACACCCTGGAAATTCATTTCGCTCTCGGGAGCCTGTTCCGCAAGCGGGGCGAGGTGGATCGCGCCATCCGCATCCACCAGAACATCATGGCGCGACCGAACCTGGATCGAAAACAGAAAGGCCAGGCGCAATTGGCGCTGGCGGAGGACTACCTGAGCGCTGGTTTGCTGGACCGAGCCGAGAGCCTCTTTTCGCAGCTACGCGAGAATCCGGAGCTGCGCAGCCGGGCGCTGCGGCGCTTGCTCGGGATTCTGGAGCAAACCAGGGACTGGGAGGCTGCAATCGAGGTCCATGACGAATTGGTGCGTCTCGAGCCCGGGTCAGGGGACGACGTCGGTCGCCTGGCACACTACTACTGCGAGCTGGCAGAGCAGGCGATCGCTGCCAAGGACCTGCCCCGTGTCCGGGCCATGCTGAAGAAAGCCGACGGGGCAAGACCGCGGACGGTCCGCGCGATGCTGGTCCGGGCCGACCTCGCGCGCGAGTCCGGCGACTGGCGGGAGGCGGTCAAGCTGTATCGGCGGGTCGCTGACCAGCAGCCGGGACTGATCACGGATATCGTGCCGCGCGTGGCGGCAGTCTATCGCGCGCGAGATAACGAAGAGGCGTTCGGCAGCTGGCTGCAACGCCTGCTCGATGCGCAGCCGGATGCTACGGCCGCGGTCGCAATGGCGGTCATTGCCGATCCACTGATGCAGGATCCCGTGGCGCTGGACGCGCTGGCAGACTTCATTGCGGGCGACCCGATCCTGCAGCAACTCGTCAACGTCGATCATCTGCGCGAGCAGGAAGGCGAAGTCCGACTTGCAGCACTGCAACGCCTGCGCAATTCGTTGCGCCAAGTGCTCAGTGGTGCGGCGGCATACCGCTGCCAGAATTGCGGCTACGGCAGTCTGGCGCTGCAGTGGCAGTGCCCCGGTTGTCGTTCCTGGGAAACCGTGCGGCCTGAATTACAGGTGGCTCTGGGCAATAAGTTGTAGCTCGCGCGTTCTTTGCCAAGAACTCCTGATTCGGTGCTCCATGCAACGGCGCACGGATCCCTAGTATCGGGGCGTTACTAGTCAACCCTAACCCCCAGGAGTTCGCCATGCACAAGACCCTCTTGATTCTCCTCACCGGATTGCTGGCCGCCACGGTGCAGGCCGGGCCCGTGGACATCAATGCCGCCGATTCGGAGACACTCGCCCGTGAGTTAAATGGTGTGGGAATGTCGCGCGCTGAAGCGATCGTCGAGTACCGGCAGCAATTCGGTCCGTTCCGAACCGCAGATGATTTGCTGAACGTTGCAGGCATCGGGGAACACATTCTCGATGCGAATCGCACCAATATCCTGGTGGGTAACGCCAAGCGCTAGCACCGACACGGATCGCGGCAGGTGTGGGCACCTGCCGCGGTTCGCGACGACCGGTCAAATGTTGATAATGATTTTGCCGATATGGCGCGCGCTGGCCAGATACTCATACGCCTGGCGCGCCTCGTCGAAGGAAAAACTGCGGCCGATTTTCGGTTGGATGCCGTTGGCATCGCAGGCTCTCAGCAGGTCGGCGAACATGCGGCGGCTGCCGGACGTGATGCCCTTCAGGGTAATGTTGCCGAGAAACAGCGACATCAGGTTGGGTGGTTCGTCCGGTTGTCCGCCCAGGCTGCCTAACAGGCCGATCCGCGCGTTTGGCGCGCAGCACGACAACGAGTCGGATAGCGTGGCGACACCAACGGTCTCGACCACGATATCTACGCCACGGCCGTCAGTCGCCGCGCGCACCGCATCAGCCCATTCAGGTGTCTTGCGGTAATTGACGGTGATATCGGCCCCGAGTTCTCTCGCCACCGCAAGTTTGTCGTCACTCGATGACGTGATGGCAACCTTGGCGCCATTCATTTTCGCAATCTGCAAAGCGAGCATGGAGACACCACCGGTGCCGAGTGTCAGCACGGTATCGCCGGCTTTCACTTGCCCGACATTCTGCAGCACTGTCCAGGCCGTAATGCCGGCCGCGCCCAGCGCCGCCGCATCGGCGAAACTCAAACTGTCCGGAATCGTAATCAGGGACTGCGCCGGCAGCGTGATCAATTCAGTCAACCAGCCGTCTGCCGTATTGCCCAGGTCGGCACCGAAAATCGCCGGATCGTAATCGCCGTCCAGCCACTCGAGAAAATGCGGGGCGGTGACGCGATCGCCAGGTGCAACATCCGTGACTCCGGGCCCGACTGCGACGACCTCGCCGGCCCCGTCACCAAGTGGTACGCGTGTCGGGGGCTGCGGCTGGCCATAGCGGCCCTGGGCAATCATCAGGTCTCGATAATTCAGCGCCGCCGCGCGCACTGCAATCAGTGCCTGGCCCGGCCCCGGTTCCTGCGCCGAACGCTGTTGTAGTTGCAGGCCGCCGGTCCCGCTCAGATCGCCGACTTCGAAGCGGCGATAGGTCTTGCCTTGCCATTCGCTGCTGTGTGTGCCGCCGGTCGCAGTGCCGGATGCGATCGAGGCTGCAGCCAGTGACAGCGCAGCGGCGATGGTGTCGCGACGATTTGATTTGGTTGTCATGGCCCGGATGTTACGAAAATCGGCCCGATATCGCACAAAAAAGACCCGGCATTCGCCGGGTCTCTTCTGCGTCGGCTATCGAAAAGGTCAGACGAGCCGGTAGCGTGCCCAGCCGAGCAGGCCAAGTGCTGACGCGAACAGCCAGAAGGCCGCCGGTACCGGGATCAAGGATTTGTGCACGGCAAACTGGACGTCGGCACAGCCCACACCGTCGGGGCAACCGCCGTTGAAACTGCCAACCCATTCGGCAACCTGACCCGGTTGCACGGGTTCCCCGTCATTCGTGTGCACGCGAAGCACTACGTGAATTTCCGCGACCACCGAATCGAGCAACCCATTCGGGTTTCCCAGATCGACAACCAGCGGTGGCTCATTTTCCCCGAGCTGGGCCCAGAATGTCGCAAAGCCATCCATGTCGGATAGGAACCCCGCACCCCACAGCACAGAGACGTCGACGGCCGGATCCTCGAAATCGCTCTCGACCAGTCCGCACATGAACGGCGTGTCGCAGGCAGCCGGATTGTTGAAGACGACCCACCAGAGCGTGTACGCGCCCATCGACTCCAGGCCAGAAGTGCTAATCAGCACGTCGACACCGTGTTCCCGGCGCGTCAACGTGGATACGCCCTTGACGGGTACGAGTTCAGGGAAAGCAATCATGTCCTGCACATCGACGTCGATCAGATCGGCTTGAGCGACTGAAAAAGGCAGCAGGAGCAGAGCGAGGGTGGTTGCCGCGGCGGCGCGGAACGGGCGAACGAATGCTGACATGGCACCCTCCTTAGTTATTGCTTGCGCTTTTTCGAGGGGCAGGGGGCGCCAACCAAGCTCTGCAGCCGAGCTTTGTCGGCGCGGTTATGTCATCTCTTACGCCTATTACGTATAAATGTCAAATATTTGGCACTAAACTAGTTAATGGAACCGTTCCGCTAACTCGCTTGGAATTGCAGGTATCTAGTCGAGGATCCGGGCCTGGGTCACGCCAGCACGGATCCGCCGGGGGTCTGTGGTCCCGCCGGTGAGTCGGGGGTCCAGCTGTCCTTCGGACACGCCTTCGGCCGGCATCACCAGGCTGACCGGGCGCCTTAGCTCACGGGTCTGGTCATTGGCATCCAGGTATTGAATGGTCAGCTGCTGGACTTCAACGCGTACCGGCGTGCGATTTTGCAGCTGCAGTATCAGTCGGCCTCCCGCATCCTGACCAACGGCCGTGCGGATGTACTTATAGGGTTTCTCCGGCAATTCCAGGCGCATGAGCGAGATTGCCGCGGCGCGCCCGTCCGGCGAGTCAGATCGCGCAGCAGCCGTGAATAGTTCGACCGCCTGATCACGCTGGCCGGCAGCGAGTTTCAATTCGCCCAGCGCATTCATGGCCGGCGCCGTTGGCAACAGCTCGATGCTGCGTTCCAGGTCCGCAATTGCGCCGACGTCGTCGCCGAGCTTTCGCAAGACCTGGCCGCGCCGCATCAGCGGGTAGAAGTAATCAGGGTAGTAGTTCACTGCGCGGTTGTAATTGATCAACGCGTCGTTCCAACGCCGTTGCGATGCCCGAATGTCGCCGCGCAAGGAGTGAAAATGAGATTCACGGGGCTCGATCCGCAAGGCCATCTCGGCTTCGGCCAGGGCGGATTCCAGATCTTTCGCGGCGAGCGCTTTGCGGCCGCGATCGTGAGCAGTATAGGCCTCTTTGCTTTCAATTAGCGGGCTGATCGCCGCGACGTAGCGCTCGCGGCCCAATTCGCCGCCGGGCGGGAGTTCCGCGAGCGTCGCCTTATTGTTTTCGACGCGTTCGGGGGACGGCGGATGGCTGGCGAACAACCCCTCTAACCATCCTGACCGGCGTCCCTCGGACAATCGGACAAAGGTCTCCTGCAGTTCAACGGCGGCGGCCGGGTCGTAGCCCGCGCGCGACATGTATTGCATGCCGTAATAGTCGGATTCGCGCTCGGCGTCGCGCCCGTATTTCTGCGTGATCAATTGCAGGCCGACCCCGGTCGCCGTCATGATGAGTGACCCGTAGTCAGTCTGATTCGCGGTCACGGCCGTCGCGACGGCTACGCCCTGCAGCAACATGCCGCGTTCCATCGATTTGGCGCCATGCCGGGCCGCTGCGTGAACGACTTCATGGCCGAGCACCGCAGCGAGTTCCGCTTCGCTGTCCAGTTCTGTCAGCAGCCCACGATGGATCGCAATCTTGCCCCCGGGCAGGGCCCAGGCGTTCGGCGTTGATTCGTTGATGACGACGAATTCATACGGCAGGTCACGATCGCTGACGGCCGCGACTCGAGCGCCGACATCACGCACATAGGCCGTGATCGCGGGGTCGACGACGTAGTCGCCGCCGAACATCTGGCGGGAAGGTGCGTACTGCTGCTCACCGATCTGGATTTCCTGGGCGGTGCTGACCAGGGCCAGTTCGCGTTTCTGGGTAACGGGATTGGTGGCGCAACCCGCCGCAGCAAGGAGCGCCGCTGCAAGCAGCGTCGTTAAGACCCTGCTGTGAGTAAATTGGAGTCGCCGTTCCGGCTTCCAGAATCGATTGATGGATTGACGCAATGAGCTGGTTGCGAATGGCGCGATGTCGCGGCAGCCCGTCAACGCATGTCTCGTGACAGGAACTTGCGGATCGTCTCGGGCGTATCCTTGGGCGCGAAGCGCTTCACCGGTTCCCCGTCTTCATCAAACAGGAACTTTGTGAAGTTCCATTTGATCCTGGTGCTGCCAAGCAGCCCCGGAAGCGCGCTGGTGGCGAATCGGAATAGCGGATCCGCTTCATCGCCGTTGACGTCGATCTTTTGCGATAGCGGAAAGTTGACCCCGAAGTTCAGTTGACAGAAGGATTCAATCTCCTCGGCAGAACCCGGCTCCTGTTCGCCGAATTGATTGCAGGGAAAACCGATTACCATCAAGTCGTGCGCCTCGTCGTCGAATAGTTCTTGCAGGCCGGCATACTGGGATGTAAAGCCGCATTGGCTCGCGGTATTCACGAGTAGCACCTTGCGGCCTTTGAGATCGGCCAGCTTTAGAGTTTCACCGTTGTTGAGCGTCACGTCGAAATCGTAGAGATGGCTCATACTTTCTCCTTTGGAGGCTGCTTGCATCGAAGTGTGCGTGATTTGTGTATTGGTCGCACATGTGAGCCGCCCACAAAAAAAGGGACTTGGAATAAGTCCCTGATTAAATTGGCTCCCCGGGCCGGACTCGAACCAGCGACCAATTGATTAACAGTCAACCGCTCTACCAACTGAGCTACCGGGGAACTGTGGAAACCACTGAGCGCGGGCGATTCTCCCGTAGGCACCAAATCGAGTCAAGGAAACGGCCGGCAGCCCGGTCAGCCGAGCACTTTGCGGATCCTGGAAATGGCGTCCTTCAGTGTTTCGAGACTGCAGGCGAAGCTGAGTCGCAGGTAGCCGGTGGCGCCGAACGCCGAGCCCGGGACCAGCGCCACGCCGGCCTCGTTGATGAGTAACTCTGCCATCGCGGTATCGTCGGCCAGGCCGCGTGCGGCAATCGCGTCGGCGGCATTCGGAAAGGCGTAGAACGTGCCGGCACCGGGCAGGCACTCGAACCCCGGGATTCCGTTCAGGGCGTCGACCAGGTAATCGTGCCGCTCCCGAAACGCCTTGCCCATGACGTCGATACAGCTCTGGTCACCATTCAATGCGGCCACGCTGGCAGCCTGGGAGATACTGCAGGGGTTGGAGGTGCTCTGACCCTGGATTTTTTTCATTGCGGCGATGATCTTTTGCGGTCCACCGCAGTAGCCAATGCGCCAGCCGGTCATTGCATAGCATTTGGACACGCCATTGATCGTGACGATGCGGTTGAGCAGTTCCGGACAGGCCGTGCCAAGACTGACGAACGGTTCATCCGCCCAGTAAATGTGCTCATACATGTCGTCGGTAGCCACGACGATCCCGGGATGCTCCAGCAAGACTTCGCCCAGCGCCCGCAGCTCGGCACGCGTATAGGCAGCACCGGTCGGATTCGACGGGCTGTTCAGGAACACCAGGCGAGTTTTGTCCGTGATTGCTGCCTGCAGTGCCCGCGGCGAAATCTTGAAGCCATCATCGATCGTTGCGGGGACGATGACCGGCTCGGCTTCGGCCAGCTTGATCATGTCCGGGTACGACACCCAGTAGGGCGCCGGCACGATCGCTTCATCGCCGGCGTTCAGCGTAGCGATACAGACGTTGAAACAAGTCTGCTTCGCACCCGATGACACCAGGATTTGATCACGTGCGTATTCGAGATCATTATCCCGCTTGAATTTGGCGATGATCGCGTCTTTCAGCGCGGGAGTGCCGTCGACGTTGGTGTACTTCGTCTGACCTGCCTCGATTGCAGCTACCGCCGCCGCCTTGATGTGATCCGGCGTATCGAAATCCGGTTCGCCGGCACCCAGCCCAATCACATCCTTGCCCTGCGCCCGGAGCTCGGCGGCCAGAGCCGTCACGGCCAGCGTCGGCGATGGCTTGACACGTTGCACGCGTTGCGAAACTGCTAGACTCACGGGCTTATCCTTGTTCGTTGCTGGGGCGAAAATCTTAGAGGATTCGCGCCCGCTTACCAATACGCGGATATCGCTATCTTCGACCATGGACCGGTTTGAGCTTGTTTCCGATTACGCGCCCGCTGGTGACCAGCCGGCGGCTATTGCCGGGCTGGTAGACGGGCTCGAGTCCGGGCTTGCCCGGCAGACCCTGCTGGGCGTGACCGGCTCGGGCAAGACTTACACCATGGCCAACATCGTCGATCAGCTGCAGCGGCCGACGCTGATCCTGGCGCACAACAAGACGCTGGCGGCGCAGCTGTACGGCGAAATGCGGGAGTTCTTTCCAAAGAACCGGGTGGAGTATTTCGTTTCCTACTACGACTACTACCAGCCGGAGGCCTATGTACCGTCTTCCGATACCTATATCGAGAAAGACGCCTCCATTAACCAGCACATCGAACAAATGCGCCTGTCGGCCACCAAGGCGCTGCTGGAACGGCATGATGCGGTCATTGTCGCGACGGTGTCGTCGATCTATGGACTCGGGGACCCGGAAGCGTACTTCAGCATGGTGCTGCACCTGTCTCGGGGCGACCGAATCGACCAGCGCAGCCTGCTGCGCCGTCTGGCTGAATTGCAATACACGCGCAACGAGGTGGAACTCAGCAACGGCACTTACCGGGTGCGCGGCGAGATTGTCGATGTCTTTCCGGCGGAATCCGATCGTGAGGCCGTGCGGGTAGAACTGTTCGATGACGAAATCGAGAATCTTTCCTGGTTCGATCCGCTGACGGGCGAGGTCTTGCGCCGCACGCCGCGGCTCACGATCTACCCAAAAACACATTACGTGACGCCACGTGAAGTCATGCTCGCGGCCGTCGACCGGATTAAGGAGGAGTTGAAGGCGCGCCTGCACGACCTGCGGGAGCAGGGCAAGCTGGTCGAAGCCCAGCGTCTCGAGCAACGCACCATGTTCGACCTGGAGATGATCAGTGAGCTCGGCTACTGCACCGGCATCGAGAACTACAGCCGCTATTTGTCTGGCCGGCAACCGGGCGAACCGCCACCCTGTCTCTTCGATTACCTGCCCGACGATGCGTTGCTGATCGTTGACGAGAGCCACGTCACCATTCCACAGCTGGGTGGCATGTACCGCGGCGATCGCTCCCGCAAGGAAACCCTGGTCGAGTATGGTTTTCGCCTGCCATCGGCGTTGGACAATCGGCCGCTCCGGTTCGATGAGTTCGAGTCTGTGTCGCCACAAACCATTTACGTTTCAGCGACGCCCGGACCGTACGAGCGCGAGCACGCCGACGCCACGGTTGAACAGGTCGTGCGTCCGACGGGTCTCGTTGATCCGGTCGTGGACGTGCGCCCTGCCGGTAGCCAGGTTGACGACGTCTTGTCGGAGATCGGCCTGCGTGTGGAGCGCCGCGAGCGTGTGCTGATTACGACGCTGACCAAGCGCATGGCCGAGGATCTGACGGATTACCTGCGCGAACATGGTGTGAGCGTGCGTTACCTGCACTCGGACATCGATACCGTGGAGCGCATGGAGATCATTCGCGACCTCCGTCTGGGCGAGTTCGACGTACTGGTCGGCATCAATCTCCTGCGCGAGGGCCTGGACCTGCCGGAAGTGTCGCTGGTCGCCATCCTCGACGCCGACAAGGAAGGTTTTCTGCGTTCCGAAGGATCCCTGATTCAGACCATTGGCCGCGCGGCGCGAAACGTCCATGGCACCGCGATTCTCTATGCCGACAAGATGACCGGTTCCATGGAACGGGCGCTCGCGGAGACCGAGCGGCGCCGCAGCAAGCAGCTCGCGTTTAACCAGGAGCACGGGATCGAGCCGAGAACCATCAGCAAGGATGTGCGCGATGTGATGGAGGGCGCCCGGTCCGATGCGCCGCGCCGCGGCCGGACCCGCCGGGCGGCCGAGCCTGCACCGGCATATGCGGCCATGTCGCCGGAGCAGGCGCTGCAAAAAATCCAGCAGCTCGAAAAGACCATGTATCGCCATGCCCGCGACCTGGAGTTCGAGGAAGCCGCGCGGCTCCGCGACGAGATCCAGGCGCTGCGTCAATCCAGCCTGGGCCTGCCCGACACCAAGGCAGGCTAGGAGCAACATCAGCCGCGATGTAGCCCGCGGACGGGCGGACCGTGTCCCGGGGTGTCTCATCGGAAGTAAAGCGCAGCGAAGCGAGCCATGGAGATGAGACACCCCGGGACGCGGGCCGCGGGTGAGCCACCGTCAAATCGCGGTTGCGGGCGCGCCTACGGCGCGGGTGCCTTGCGGCGGGACCGCGGATTTCGGTATCGTTCCGATCCCTCGAACCGAGGCCATCCGTAGGCGCGTAGCTCAGTTGGTTAGAGCGCTACCTTGACATGGTAGAGGTCGTTGGTTCGACTCCAATCGCGCCTACCACTTTTCGATTGCGGTGAAGCGGCCTTCGGGCCGCTTTGTTGTTGGATACGCAGCCATGCCGAACGTGACCCTGCCAGATGGAAGTGCCCGGAGCTTCGCCGATCCCGTTGCGGTGGCCGACGTCGCGGCGGACATTGGCCCCGGGCTGGCGAAAGCGGCGCTCGCCGGGCGGGTTGACGGCCGCCTGGTCGATACCAGCTTCGTTATCGCCGACGATGCCGAGGTCGCCATCATCACGGCGCGGGACGCCGAGGGACTCGAGATCCTGCGGCACTCGACAGCCCACCTGCTGGCCCAGGCCGTGCAGGAGCTGTTCCCGGGCACGCAGGTGACCATCGGACCGGTGATCGAGGACGGCTTCTACTATGACTTTGCTCGCGATGAGCCGTTTACGCCGGAGGACCTGGCAGCCATCGAGAAAAAGATGGCCGAGATCGCGGCGGCCGATCTGGCCGTGCATCGCGAAGTCTGGGATCGTCATGATGCCATCCGGCATTTCAGTGATATCGGCGAGAAGTACAAGGCCGAGATCATTCGCGACCTGCCGGCGGACGAGGTGATCAGCGTCTACGGGCAGGGTGACTGGAAGGATTTGTGCCGCGGGCCGCATGTGCCATCCACGCGGCATCTCAAGGTGTTCAAGCTGACCAAGGTCGCCGGCGCCTACTGGCGCGGTGATGCCAGCAACGAGATGCTGCAGCGGATCTACGGCACCGCGTGGCCCGACAAGAAGTCGCTGAAGCAGTACCTCAGGCGCCTGGAAGAAGCGGAGCGCCGTGATCATCGCCGCATTGGCAAGGACCTGGATTTGTTCAGCCTGCAGGAAGATGCGGGCGGCGGCCTGGTCTTCTGGCATCCGAAGGGTGCCCGCATCCGGCGCGTGATCGAGGACTTCTGGCGCGAGCAGCACGTGGCCGCCGGTTATGAACTGCTTTACACCCCGCACATCGCGCTGCAGACACTTTGGGACACCTCGGGCCACACCGATTTCTATCGCGAGTCGATGTATCGGCCCATGGAGGAGGACAACCAGCTCTACCAGCTGAAGCCGATGAACTGCCCGTTCCACATTCTCATATACAAGCAGGGCCTGCGGTCCTACCGTGACCTGCCGCTTCGCTGGGGTGAGCTGGGCACCGTCTACCGGCATGAGATGTCCGGGGCATTGCATGGCCTGCTGCGGGTCCGCGGGTTCACCCAGGACGATGCCCACATTTTCTGCAGCGAAGAGCAGATCGAGGCCGAGATCCTGCGCATCCTCGATCTGACGCTCTTTATGCTGGAATCCTTTGGATTCAATGACTTTGCCGTGAATCTTTCTACTAAACCTGAAAAGGCCGTCGGCTCGGATGAAATCTGGGAGAAAGCCACGGATGCGCTGCGCGGGGCGCTGGCGGCGAAAGGCCTCGACTACGAGCTCGACGCAGGCGGCGGGGCCTTCTACGGTCCGAAAATCGACGTGAAGATCCGCGATGCGATTGGTCGCGAGTGGCAGTGCTCCACGGTGCAGCTGGATTTCAACCTGCCGGAGCGCTTTGACATGGAGTACGTCGCGGCCGACGGCGAGCGCCACCGGCCGATCATGATTCACCGTGCGCTGCTGGGCTCGATCGAGCGTTTCTTCGGCATCCTGATCGAGCATTACGAGGGCCGCTTCCCGGCCTGGCTGGCACCGGTGCAGGCAGTGATTCTGAACATCACCGATCGGCAGGAAGCCTACGTCGGCGAAGTAAAGGAACTGCTTGAAAATCAGGGTCTTCGAGTCGAGGCTGACTTGAGAAACGAAAAGATCGGCTTTAAAATCCGCGAGCATACTTTGCAGCGTGTCCCGTACCTGCTGGTGGTGGGCGATCGGGAAGCAGAGAGCAATACCGTGGCCGTGCGCACGCGAGATGGTCAGGACCTGGGCAGCATGCCGGTGAAGGAATTCGCCGCACGCCTGGAGGCCGAGCTCGCGAGCCGCGGCCGTACTTCTATGGAGGAATGAAATATCGCGGCTAAAAAGCGCGTCCGCAGAAACGACGAGATCGATGCGGAAGAAGTCAGGGTCATCGGTGCCGACGGCGAACAGGTCGGTGTGATGTCCCTCGTTACGGCACTCGACTTGGCGAGCGACAGCGGCCTGGACCTGGTGGAAGTTTCACCGAATGCCGAACCGCCTGTGTGCCGGGTGATGGACTACGGCAAGTTCCAGTTTCAGCAGAATAAGAAAGCCCATGAGTCCAAGCGCAAGACGAAACAGATTCAGATCAAGGAAGTGAAGTTCCGACCAGGAACCGAGGAAGGCGACTACCAGGTCAAATTGCGCAACCTCGTTCGCTTCCTGACCCACGGAGACAAAGCGAAAATTACGCTGCGTTTCCGCGGGCGTGAAATGGCCCACCAGGAACTTGGCGTCAAGTTACTGAAACGGGTCGAGAGTGACCTGGAAGAGCTGGCGACGGTCGAGCAGTATCCGAAGCTCGAGGGACGGCAGCTAGTGATGGTAATGGCGCCGAAGAAAAAGTGAGTGAGGGTGCGGCCGCGGGGCCGTGCCTGTAACCCGCCTGCCCCGGTCTACGGATACGGTTCAGGCCAAGGAGCAAGACAATGCCGAAGTTGAAGACCAACCGCGGCGCGGCGAAGCGTTTTCGTCGCACCGGGAAGGGCGGCTTTAAGCGCGCCCAGTCGCATCTCAATCACATCCTCACCAAGAAGAGTTCGAAGCGGAAACGCCATTTGCGGCCGTTGACGCAGGTTGCGGACGCTGACGTGAAGGGTGTCCGGCGCATGTTGCCGGACTGATTGTCCCCACGCTACGCAAGCAAGAATTCTCGAGAGGATTGAATCATGGCAAGAGTTAAACGCGGCGTGGTCGCCAAGGCCCGCCACAAGCGGGTGCTGAAAAAAGCCAAGGGTTACTACGGTGCGCGCAGCAAGGTCTTCCGCGTCGCCAATCAGGCCGTCACTAAAGCGGGTCAGTACGCGTATCGCGATCGGCGCCAGCGAAAACGCCAGTTTCGGGCTCTGTGGATAACCCGAATCAATGCAGCCGCGCGCCTGCACGGATTGTCGTACAGCCGCTTCATCAATGGCCTGAATCAGGCCGGCGTGGAAATCGATCGCAAGGTGCTGGCCGATCTCGCGGTTCACGACGCGGCTGCGTTTGGTGCACTGGCCGAACAGGCCAAGTCGGCACTGGCAGCCAGCTAAAGCTCAAGCGGTCGCTCCGCGACGGCAAAGCCGGACCGAACCGGCGTATTGGGGGGTGCTAATCGGTGCAGGACCTGGATGAACTGGTCAGCCGCGCACGTGCGGCCGTACAGGACAGCGCCGATCTGCAGGCGCTCGATGCCGTGCGCGTGCAGTTTCTGGGCAAGAAGGGCGAACTCACCCAGCGGCTGAAACGACTCGGCTCCCTGCCCGCAGACGAGCGGCCTGCGGCCGGCCAGGCGATCAACCGGGCCAAGCAAGCTCTGCAGCAGGACTTGCAGCTCCACCGCGCCAGGCTGGAAGCGGAGCAGCTCCGGGGCGAACTGGCGGCCGGCGCGGTCGACATGACGTTACCGCCGCGCGGCCAGCAGCCCGGTGGCCTGCATCCGGTGATGCGAACGCTCGAGCGAATCGAGACTATTTTCCGCGCGGCCGGGTTCGATGTGCACGACGGGCCGGAAATCGAAGACGATTTCCACAATTTCACCGCCCTCAATATTCCGGAAAACCACCCGGCCAGGGCGATGCACGACACGTTCTATTTCGAGTCCGGTCAGCTGCTGCGAACGCATACCTCACCGGTACAGATTCGGTCGATGATGGAGCAGGGTGCGCCGATCCGACTCGTGTCTATTGGCCGGGTGTTTCGCTGCGACTCCGACCAGACGCACACACCGATGTTTCACCAGATCGAAGGCCTAGTGGTCGACCGCGGCGTTAGCTTCGCGAATCTGAAGGCAGTGCTGCACCAATTCTGCGAACGCATCTTCGAGCGGCAAGTGAAGCTGCGGTTTCGCCCGTCCTACTTCCCGTTCACGGAGCCGTCCGCCGAGGTTGACGTGCAATCCGAATCTGGCAAATGGCTGGAGATTCTCGGCTGCGGCATGGTGCATCCCAAAGTCCTCGAGAACGTCAATATCGATCCGGAAGAGTTCACCGGCTATGCCTTCGGCATGGGTGGTGAGCGCCTGGCCATGTTGCGGTATGGCGTCGATGATTTGCGGCTGTTCTTCGACAATGACCTGCAGTTCCTGCGGCAATTCAGCTAGGTGCAGAGATGAAGATCAGCACCGCATGGTTGTCTGAATGGCTGGATACCGGCCTCGAGCCCGGAGAGCTGGCCGAGCGCCTGACCTCGCTCGGCCTGGAGGTCGACGGTGTCGAATCGCTCGGTGAGGGTCTTGAGGACGTTGTTGTCGGGCAGGTGCTCGAAGTAGACGCGCATCCGAATGCCGATCGCCTGTCGCTGTGCCGCGTGGATGTGGGTCGCGATGACACGCTGAACATTGTCTGTGGGGCACCGAACGTGTCGGCCGGCTGCCGTTACCCGGCGGCACCGGTAGGCGCGACCCTGCCGGGTGGGCTCAAAATTCGTCGCAGCAAGATTCGCGGTGAGTACTCCGAGGGCATGTTGTGCTCGGCCGTCGAGCTGCAGCTCGGCGAGTCAGCCGACGGGATCCTGGAACTCGACGAAGGTCTGCGCATCGGCGAGCCGATCGTGTCGGCGTTGAACCTGGACGACACGATCATCGATGTCGACCTGACACCGAATCGCGCCGACTGCTTTTGCATGATGGGTATTGCCCGCGATCTTGCCGCGGGACTCGGCGCAGATTTCAAGACGCAAACGATCTTGCCGGTTCTGGGGGCGAGTGATGCCAAAGTCGATATCCGGCTGGAGGATCCGGCCGGCTGCCCGCGTTTTGTTGGCCGGGTGATCCATGATTTGAATTCCGCTGCGGAAACGCCGCAATGGATGCAGGATCGCCTCACCCGCGCTGGCGTGCGGCCGATCCACCCGGTCGTCGACGTGACCAATTACGTCATGCTGGAACTCGGTCAGCCGATGCATGCGTACGATCTCGATTTGCTCGAGGGCGCGATCGTTGCGCGCCGCGGCTTGGCCGATGAATCCGTGGAGCTTCTCGATGGGCAGCAGGTCACGGTCAACGAGGATGTGCTGGTCATCGCCGACGACACGGGTGCGGTGGGTTTGGCCGGCATCATGGGCGGTGCGCGCACGGCGGTACATGACGGCACGCGCAACGTCTGCCTCGAGGCCGCCTTCTTCAGCCCGGCGATCATTGCAGGTCGCGCGCGGCGGTTCGGCTTGCATACCGATGCGTCGGCGCGATTCGAGCGAGGGGTCGATCCGATGCACCAGGCGCGTGCGATAGAGCGGGCCACCGCGCTGCTGCAGGAGATTGCGGGCGGCCAGGCTGGCCCGGTCATCGAGGCCGAGTCCAGTGACCATTTGCCGCAGCGCGCGCCGGTTCGGTTGCGGCGCGCGCGTCTCGGCATGTTGCTGGGCGTGGAGGTGCCGGATGCCGAGGTGCGCGACATTTTCGACCGCCTCGGCATGGACGTTACTGAACAGGAAGACGGCTGGGAGGTATTGGCGCCGAGTGCGCGCTTCGATATCGAGCGCGAAGTCGACCTGATTGAAGAAGTTGCCCGTATCCATGGCTACGATCAGATCCCGGAGACAGTTGGTCGGGCCAGCGGCGATCTTGGCAGTGCGACCGAGTCGCACGTGCCGCTCGAGCGTGCGCGCCTCGAGCTGGTCGCGCGTGGCTACCAGGAAGCCGTGACGTTCAGTTTTGTCGACCCGGAACTGGATCAGCGGTTCACTGGCGGACCGGCCGGTCTGCCGTTATCGAACCCGATTTCCGCCGCACTCAGCGTCATGCGGCAGTCGCTCTGGCCCGGCCTGGCGCTGGCGGCCCGATATAACCTGCAGCGGCAGCAGGAGCGTGTGCGACTGTTCGAAACGGGCGTGCGCTTTCTGCGCCAGGGCGACGCAGTTGAGGAGAATCGCGTGATTGCCGGAATCGCGGTGGGCCGCCGGTGGCCGGAGCAGTGGGGCGTGGATGGCGAGTCGGTCGACGTTTTTGACATAAAGTCGGAGGTTCTGGCGCTGGCGGCTCTGGGTGGCAAGCCGGCGGAGTTCGCCGCATTCGCTGCTGACCATCCGGCCTTGCGTCCGGGACGTGCAGCCCAGTTGCACCGAAATGGAGCGGCTATTGGCTGGTTCGGTGAGCTGCATCCGGCGCTGGCCCAGCACCTGGAAATCAATGCGGCGCCACTGCTCTTCGAGCTGGAAATCGATCCGCTGTTGGCATCGGCGCCGCCCGCGTACGCTGGCGTATCGCGTTTTCCTGCGGTCCGTCGCGACCTGGCACCGGTAATCCCGGAGTCGGTGCCCGCGGGTGAGCTGCTTGATGGTGTCCGGCGCGCCGCGGGTGATCTGTTAAAAGACCTGATCCTGTTCGACCTGTATACCGGAGAAAAGGTCGAGACAGGATCTAAGAGTGTGTCTTTAGGCTTGATTTTGCAGGATACATCGCGCACCCTAACCGATGCTGACGTGGACGGGGTGATGCACGACGTGATGGAAAGCCTGCGCCGCGATTTCAACGCCACGATTAGAGAATAAGTAAGATGGCTCTAACCAAAGCAGACATGGCGGAATCCCTGTTCAACGAGCTTGGTCTGAACAAGCGCGAGGCTCGTGAACTGGTGGATGTGTTTTTCGAAGATCTGCGTGCCGCGTTGGCAAGTGGGGAACAAGTCAAGCTGTCGGGATTCGGCAACTTTGATTTGCGGGACAAGAACCAACGGCCAGGAAGGAATCCAAAAACCGGGGAAGAGATTCCCATTACCGCGCGCCGTGTGGTTACGTTTCGGCCGGGACAAAAACTAAAAGCCCGAGTAGAAGCATATGCTGGAACCGGGAAATAACGACGAATTACCCCCTATTCCGGGTAAGCGTTATTTTACAATTGGCGAAGTCAGTGAGCTCTGTGCGGTAAAGCCGCACGTCCTCCGTTATTGGGAGCAAGAGTTTCCACAGTTGAAGCCCGTCAAACGGCGCGGCAATCGCCGCTATTACCAACGCCAGGACGTGATCGTGATTCGCCAGATCAGGAGCCTCCTGTACGACGAGGGTTTCACGATTGGCGGTGCGCGCCAGCGCCTGACCGGCGAGGAAGCCAAAACCGACCTGTCGCAGAGTCAGCAGATCATTCGCCAGATGCGCATGGAGCTGGAGGAGATCCTGAAGCTCTTGCGGCGCTAGGCGTTTTCGGTCGGCCCAATTCTTTTTTACGGTATGATCCCGGTCTTCGTCGGGGCGTGGCGCAGTCTGGTAGCGCACCTGCATGGGGTGCAGGGGGTCGGAGGTTCGAATCCTCTCGCCCCGACCAATCACAACTCTTACTGCATTAAGTCAAATTCGCGCGCGGGCGTGTCGCCACGCCGTAATTCACTGCGGAAACATGCGCTTAACGCCCTTTTTCTGAGCGCCCACAAGTCCCTGGTGCACCGCTCTTTGACTCGATTGACGCTGGGGGTGTACAACTACGCGGAGCGATTTTGTCTGGACCCGCAGGGTCCCGGCTGGATCCATTAAGAATCAACAATCAATTGGGAAGGACGACGTTTCGCACTGCCGATCATGACGGCAGCCGCCGACAGCGTCGGTAGAGGAAAATACCTCCCGATGATGCGCATACAGCCCGGTAGGGCAGTGGGAGTATAAAAATATGGATGTTCGATTTATTCGAATCGTTGCGGCACTGATGACCCTGGCATTTGCAGGCGCGGCTAACGCCGTACCGGTGCCGCAGCAGTACGACGGTTTGGTCACGTTCTGCCCCGAAGCCGGCCTTTGCGGCGCATTCGGCGCAGCTGACGGGACTGTCGACCTGTCTTTCGACCTCGAAGTGACCGGCGCCGGGCCGATTACCGATGCGGGCGCCATCTCGAATGTCGAAATCACGATCATCAGAGCCGGTGGCGCGGGCTTCCTCGAGTTCGTCGACGGTATGGGGTCGGCCGCTGACATCGTGGTGGACGCGATCGGCAATATCGTGGCGGGGAATCTGACCCTGCAAGCGACCGGGGCCACCTCGGGCGTGGCGCTGGACCTTTTGATCAACGTCGGACCGGAATCAGTGCCCGGCGTGCCCGTCGAAATGGGCGGCAAGGGTGACATCCTCGCCGGTGAGTGGGAAGCAACGACCAGTGGGTTGTTCGTCGCTGCCGGCGAAGGGGACTTCCAGGTCGTGCCGGTACCAGCCGCTGTCTGGCTGTTCGGTTCCGCGCTTGGCCTGCTGGGCTGGGTCCGCCGCAAGACCGCCTGAGCCGACCGGCTCAACGACTGCGAAGGCCGCATCCATTGGATGCGGCCTTTTTTCTTGCTAACCGGACGCGCCATTTGGTGGTCACGAAGTCCGGAATCATGCTTTCCAATACAGAAGCTTGTGGGCTATTCTTCATGAGTCGATGGCCCAACGCTGCGGCTGGGCATATCGTTCGGGGGAACGCGATTGAGGCTCTTCCGCGTCAACATCAAGAAACGACAATCGGGGGAAGTGCGGCAGTGATCCGAAGATGCCTGCTACTGGTCATCGCGGCCATGGTCCTGGGGCACCCGGCGGCATGGGCCCAGGAGGGGTCTTCCGGCGCTGTGGTCGAGGAGATCATGGTCACGGCGCGGAAGGTGACCGAGAGCCTGCAGGACGTGCCGGTCTCGATCATGGTGATGAGCGGCGACCGCATTACCGAGGCCGGCATTACGAAAATCGAGAATCTCGTGCCGTACCTGCCCAATTTCGCCATGTCGGAAACGGGCATTGGCACAAATCTCTACGTGCGCGGCATCGGCTCCGGCATCAACCAGGGTTTCGAGCAATCCGTCGGCATGTACATCGACGGCATTTACTACGGCCGCGCGCAGCTCATCCGGGCGCCGTTCCTCGACCTGGCCCAAGTCGAGGCCTTGCGAGGACCGCAGGTCACCTTGCTCGGCAACAACAGTATCGCCGGCGCATTGATACTGACCACCGCGAAACCCACGGAGGAATTCGAAACATCGATCAATGCACTGATCGGCGAAGACGGCGAGGGCGAATTGACCGGCGTGTTGTCCGGGCCGCTATTCAGCAATCTCAGCGCGCGGCTAACGGGCCGGTACCGGACCTTCGACGGTTACTTGCAGAACAACATCCTCAATCGCGACGAGCCGGAGCGCGAGGAGACCAGCGGGCGTTTGTTGCTGGCCTGGAACGCGGACACCTGGGATGCGACGCTGAAGCTGGAGCGCAATGAATTCGATATCACCGGCCGGCAGATCGAGATCATCCGCGACGATGTCTCCACGACGCGCGGCTCCAGCCAAACCGGTTTCAGCCGCAACACCGGCAGCGCCGCGTTATGGCAGCCCGGCCTGACCTACCTCCAGTATCTCGGTCAGTTTTTCGACTCCGACCCGCGCATTCAGAACGGGCAGCAGGACTTCATTCGCGGCTCAAACGAAGACAGAAGCGAAAATACCGTCAATGCCGTCGTCCTGAACATGAATTTCGATATCGGCGAGCACGAATTCACGTCGGTCACGGGCTACCTCGAATACGACTACACCGAATTGTGTGACTGTGATTTCACCGGCGCCGATCAGTTTCGCCTGTTATCGGAAGAGGATTACTGGCAGTTCAGCCAGGAGCTCCGGCTGACCTCGCCGCAGGGCGAACGGCTGCGTTACATGGTCGGTCTGTACTATCAGCAGGACGAACTGGATTTCGGCGACCAGATTTTCCTGCCGGTGGGCAGCGGCGTCGTCCAGCTGGTCGGCTACGCGACAACTGGCGATCCCGATGGCGCCAACGCTTCGATTGGGGATACGTCCGCGTTTCGGGATTTTCGGCAGAATGCCTGGAACAGCGCGATTTTCGGTCAGCTTGGTTTCGATATCACGGACCGGTGGCGCGGCAATCTGGGCATGCGTTACGCGAAGATCGAGAAAGAGGCCGTGCGTATCCTGCAGGAAGGTGACCTGAACCGCCGCGCCTTCGAGCTGACGAATCCGGTAGAAGCGGCCTTGCTGGATGTCGGCGCCACGTTGTACTCGTCGATTTTCGAAGCGGCATTTCACCAGCTTGCCGGTGACCGCGAAGAAGATCAGTGGTCCTTCGAACTCGTCACGGAGTTCGATGCGACCGATGACATCATGCTCTACGGCTCCATCAAGAAGGGCAACAAGTCGGGCGGTTTCGACGTGCGCTCGAATAGCGAGCCGCGGGCCGTGCCCGGCGACCCGTGCTACAACTCGATGTTGCCGCTGGAAAACCAGCCGATTGCGTGCTCCGGCGCCAACGTGCTCTATCCCGACGCCACGAAGGATGCGGTTCGGAATAACGTCCGGCCCGGCTCCTTTGAATTCGAGGACGAAGAGGCGCTGGCTTACGAGATCGGTTCAAAAATGATCCTGGCCGGCGGCGCCGCGGATTTGTCGATCGCGCTGTTTCGCACGGAATTCGACAACCTGCAGGTGAGCATTTTCGACGGTACCCTGGGATTCAACGTCGGCAATGCGGCGGAAGCAACCAGCCAGGGTGTGGAACTGGACGGCCGCTGGCGTATCAATGAAAGCTGGATGCTGAACGGATCGCTGGCCTACCTGGACTTCGAGTTCGACAACTTCCCGAACGGGCAATGTCGACAGGGGGAGTCACCGACCACGCCCGGCACCGATTTCTGCGACTACTCGGGCAAGACGAATCAATATGTCGCGCCGTGGTCCGGCTCGTTCGCGCTGAATTACGAAAGACAGTTTGGCAACTTCCTGTTCCGCGGCAACTTCGATCTGTTGTTCACCGATGCCTATGAGCCATCGCAAAACCTGGATTCGCGAGTCGAACAGGACGCCTACGCCAAGATAAATGCCCGGGTAGCGCTCGGCGACCCGGATGGCCGGTGGGAAATCGCGGTGCTTGGCCGTAATTTGACCGATGAGAGCATCGTGACCTATGCGAACGATACGCCGTTGGCCTTCAGCCAGTTCGGTTCGCCGTCCTGGTATGGCTTTATGGACCGACCGCGAAGTTTTGCGTTGCAGGGCGTGTTCCGCTTTCCATAATTAGTTTTAACAATGCTTCGTTGCAAACATTCCGCGTGCGTCGAAAGTTGGTCTTTGCTCGTCAGCTTATTGGTATCAGCTTGCGTCCCCCAGTTTGTTAACCCAGACTGGAAACCAACATTGGCAATAATTACGAGAACATCGTGAGTAACAAGCCACTGAAAAGTTCTGGACTGATTGCGCTGGTGTCGATGGCGGTCATGGCCACTGCCGGTGCGGTCAACGTGCCATTGGACACGGCCGATCCTGCGAACGGTCTCACCGACATCTACAGCGCGACCTTCGACCCGCCGTTGCAGCCGGGTGGTGACCCGTTCTTCGGCGGTATGCCGCCGCCCCAGCGTGCGATCACCCTGATACCGAATCCGACCGGCGTTGCCAATGGTTCGCCGCGCGGCATTGTGCCCCAACCGGTGGATGGCTCGTTCCTCGATATCGACCGCAATCCCGGCAATACACAGGCGACACTCAACGGGGGGGTGATCTACATCGCCGGCGCGAACATCGTCATCCGCCAGGGCGAACCGTCCGAGACCAATATCGCCGCGTCCGATATCGGGATCGTGTTGCAGAATTTTGCGCCGTTGAGTGTGCCGATCGACGGCAACGGCATCGCAGTATTTGAAATTGACGAGGCGATTACCGTCGCCGATTTCAGTGCGTTCGCGGACATCACCGACACTTGCACCGGTCCGCTGTGTCCGCTGATCCCGGTGCTCACGCTGGACATGTTGCGCTTCCGGCTGATCATCGACTTCGACGCCAACTTCACGTCGTTCACCGGCGACTTCCAGGGGCAGACGGCGAACAATTCAATTGTGTCGTTCACGGCAAATTCCATCGTGATTGCGCCTGAAATCACGGTGACAGACTCCGTGCCGCCGCCCGACGATCTGACAGTGCCTTTCGGCAGCGTAACCCAGGGTCAGACCGCTACACAGACCGTCACAGTGACCAATGACGGCAACGCGGATCTGATCATCGGCCAGGTTGCCAATGCGGACCCGCTGGCCGCACCCTTCAGTATTCAGAACGACAATTGCTCCGGTCAGACGCTGGCGGGAGCCGCGATGTGTACCTTCGAGGTGCAGTGCGCGCCGGCGGCTATCGCGATGTTCAATGACACGCTGGATATCCCATCGAATGACATCGACGAGCCGAGTGTCGCGGTCGATGTGAGCTGTACCGGCGTGCCCGTACCGGTGCCCGATATCAACGTGACAGACTCACTGCCGCCGCCGGACGACCTGCTGCTGCCGTTCGGTGACGTGACCGAGAGCACTTTCGCCGATGCGCTGGCAACCGTGTCGAACGACGGGGATGCGGATCTGATCCTCGGCACCATTGGGATGGTCGACCCGGTGGGCGCGCCATTCTCCGTCCTCATGGATGGCTGCTCGGGTCAGACACTGGCACCCATGGCCATTTGCACGTTCACGGTTCGCTTTGCCCCGACCATGATCGGCAGTTTTGGTGACAGTGTGGACATTCCATCCAACGATCCGGACGAGGCCAGCGTGATCGTGACGATGAACGGCGATGGTATTGCGATCGCGGCACCAGACATTACGGTGACCGACACGATCGCGCCGATGGATGATTTGCAATTGCCGTTTCCGGATGTCGTGGTCGATTTCACGAACAACCAGACCGTCGTCGTTACCAACGACGGCAACGCCGACCTGATTATCGGCAACGTGGCTCAGGCGAACCCGCTGGCTGCGCCGTTCACTATCGAGACTGACAACTGCTCCGGGGTGACGTTGCCGATGGCAGCGAGCTGCGACATCGCCGTGCGCTTCGCGCCGCAGTCGATTGCAACTTTCAACGACAGTTTCGACATTCCGTCCAATGATCCGGACGAACCCAGCGTGACCTTCAACGTCAGCGGCGATGGCGTTGCCTCTACCGCAGGTGAGCGCCTCTCCACCGAGCCCGGCGGCGCCAGCGGCGGACCGTTTGGCTCGGCTGTGAGCCTGGCGGGTCTGGCGGGACTCTTTGTTCTTGTGATGCTGCCGGCCGTGCGGCGGCGTGTCAGGAGTCGATAATCTCCAGCACGCCGATCAGGGCGACGGCGAAGAACAGCAGCAATAGCCAGATGGTCGTCATGGGTTTACCTCCCCAGCGCCATTTCACACTGTGCTGCCGGGCGCAACTGTGAGCTGCGTCACACTCGGGCCGGTAGCGCAATCATGAGCTGATCGATGCCGAGCGTAAGGGCGCAGAGGCTCACCAGGTGAGCTCCGGGCGGTTGCATTTGGCATAATGCGCCCGCCATGTCGTCGCCCGTCAGACGCAACGTTTTTTTCATCGGCTTGCTAGTCGCTGCCACCGTTGGCTTCCTGCTGCTGCTGATCGGGTTCTGGCAGCCGATCTTCTGGGCCGCTGTTATCGGCGTGTTGTTCCGCCCGGTCCAGACCTGGCTGCTCGTGCGGCTGGGCGGCCGCGCCTCGCTGTCCGCCGTGCTGACGGTCATCCTGATCTTCTTTACGGTACTGGTGCCAGCCATGGTGCTGGCGTCCGCCGTCGCCTCGGAAGCGGCCGGCGTGTATGCCCGGGTGCAGTCCGGTGAGCTGGACGTCGGCGCGCTGGTGCGGTGGGTGCAGGGTTTGCTGCCGCAGGCGAGCGAGTGGGCCGCGCGGATCGGCGTCAATCTCAACGAGCTGCCCGAAAAACTGTCGACGGCCGCAGTACGCGGCAGCCAGTTCATTGCGTCGCTGGCCCTGAGCGCCGGGCAGAATGTCGCGCGGTTTTTCGTGATGTTCTTCCTGATGCTCTACCTGCTGTTTTTCGTGCTGCGCGACGGTGATCAGATGCTGCAGCATATTCACCGGGCCGTGCCATTGCCCGATGATCAGGAACGGCGCTTGTTCAGCAAGTTCGCGGAAGTGTCACGCGCTACGATCAAGGGCACGCTGGTCGTTGGCCTCGTACAGGGTTTTTTGGGTGGCTTGATTTTCGCCATTCTCGGCATCGAAGGTGCCGTATTCTGGGGCGTCGTCATGGTGTTGCTGTCGGTGCTGCCGGCCGTCGGCGCCGGCCTGGTTTGGGCACCGGCGGCAATCTTCCTGTTTATCGCTGGCGCCTGGATCAAGGGCCTGATCCTGGTCGCCTACGGTGTACTGGTCATCGGGCTGGTAGACAACCTGTTGCGACCCATCCTGGTGGGCCGGGATACCAAGATGCCGGATTACCTGATTCTGCTGTCGACTCTCGGCGGGCTAACGACGGTCGGCATCACGGGTTTCGTGCTGGGTCCGGTGATCGCGGCGCTGTTCCTGGCCGCGTGGCAGATGTTCGAGGAGGAAAGCCCGCCTCAGTCGATCGGTTCGGGGGGGTGAATGTGCCCCGCGGTGGCGACTGGTATTTCGTCCGCCCGCAGCAAGCGATCCTCGATGCCCAGCAGAATCGGTTCGGCTTCCCGCCGGTAGATGTTCACCTTCGCGTTGAAGACATTCCGGGTCAGCCCATGCTTGTCGTGGATTGCCAGTTTGCGGATCGTGAATGTGCCGTCCTCCCGGGCCTGGCCGGTCAGATAGCACTTGATGGATTCGATGGAATCGCCGGAGAGGATCACGCCGTTGAGTTGAGCGAGACTGTGCTGCGCCCGGTTCACAAAGCTGATCGAGTCGAGCAGCAGCGGGTCGGCATCCCGGGCATTGCCGAGCGGCAGTTGCGCCGCGAACTCACCCACGAGGATCTGCCCGGGCAGCGCCCGCTCGATCATCCGTGCCAGTTCGATGGTGACCTCGCCGACGATGTCCGTGTAAAGCGTCGGGTTCAGCCCCTCGGCGTGATAGAACTCGTAGCAGCTGCCGACGTGGAAGGCGGCCCGCAAAAGCGGCACCGTGCGGCCGTTTGCTTTGCGCCGGGCGATGGCGTTGTCCGCCAGCACCAGATGCATAAAGTGATAGAGGTTCGTATTCGCCTCGACGCCGAGGTCGCGATTCCAGATATAGAACCCGTCGCCGGTGCTGGATCGAGCGAAATCGATGTCCATGCGACTGTCGAGCATGCGGCTGTGGGCCGAATTCAATGAGTGGGACAGGCTGTTCAGCTGTGTCATCTGCTCGAACGGGCTCAGCAGGCTGAATCCGACGATATCGAACAGCGCGACCGCCCGTCCCGCCGCATAGCTGACGCTGTAGCGGCGAATCAAGCCGTCGATAATGCGCGTTTCCGGACCGGTGTCAGCCAGGGCTTGCCGCAACATGACTTTGACAGGTTCGACATCGAGCAGCCGCGCCGCGTTGACCAATTGACGCTCGGCGAACCGGCGGGAGCCTGATAGCAGCCGTGCCACGAACGCATTGACCTCACTGTCTGGATCCGTGAAGTCAGGATTGTCGCCATTCGCGCGCAGTGAGTAATCCGCGATTTGATAGTGCGGCACGACGAGCAGCAGCATATCGCGCCCCTTTGGTGTCCAGCCGAGCACGAAATTCCTGCCGAGGCCCCATTGCCGGTGAAGCTGACGGTCGAGTTCGATGAGGTTGCTGCGCTGGCGGAGATCCAGCGACTGGTCCAGGCCGACAAGCTGCTCCGCCAGGCGGGGGCCGGCGAATAGACCTGGCTCGTGACTGCGGTCCTGCAAGCGGCCGGCCGCTCCTGTAACGCCGTGTTGGTCTGGCACTTTGATCCTTGTCCCACGGGACATACCATGACTCACATGCCAACCGTAAATCATGCGACAGAAGGGGCGCAAGACTTGCGCCGCGATGGCGGCAGCAAGCGTGAGCGATAAGCTCTCCAGCGACGCGCTGGCCGCGCTGCGGGACGCCGTGGGCCCCGCCGGCCTGGTCACCGACGAAACTGAGCTGGAGCCTCACCTGACGGAGTGGCGCGGCCTGTTCCGGGGCCGGGCCGCCGCACTGCTCCTGCCTGCATCGACAGCTGCCGCGGCTGCCGCGGTCCGGGTCTGCGCAGACAACGGCATTGGCATGGTCCCGCAGGGAGGCAATACCGGGCTGGTCGGCGGTGCGATTCCCGCCAGCACCGCGGCGCGGCCCGAGGTCATCATCGGTGCCAGTCGGCTGAACCGGGTTCGCAACCTCGACGCGGCCAACTACACGATTACGGTGGAGGCCGGCTGTATCCTGGCGAATCTGCAGGCCGCGGCAGCCGAGGTCGACCGGCTGTTTCCGCTGAGTCTCGGAGCCGAAGGTAGCTGCCAGATCGGCGGCAACATCTCCTGCAATGCGGGCGGTATCAACGTGCTCCGCTACGGAAACACGCGCGACCTGGTGCTGGGCCTGGAAGTGGTGCTGCCCAACGGCGATGTCTTTGACGGTCTGCGCGGCCTGCGAAAAGACAACACCGGTTATGACCTGAAGCACTTGTTTATCGGCGCCGAGGGCACGCTTGGTTTCATCACAGCGGCAACCTGCAAACTGTTTCAGCAGCCGCGCAGCACGGCGACCGCGCTGGTCGGCGTGGCCGACCCCGCGGCCGCGGTCGCACTCTACGATGCGGCACGCAGCCGGCTCGGTGACAGCCTCGTGGCGTTCGAGCTGATCAATCGCCTGGCGCTGGACATGGTCCTGCGCCATATCCCCGGATGTCGGGAACCTCTGGAACGGCCGCGTGACTGGCATATTCTGATGGAGCTGGGCGCCGCGGACGAAGACGCGTCCCGACGTCTGGAGGATTTCCTGGCGGCCGGAATGACATCCGGCCTGATCCTGGACGGAGTCGTGGCCCAAAGCGAACGACAACGGGCCGATCTGTGGCACCTGCGCCATTCCATTTCCGAGGCTCAGAAACTGGATGGCGCCGGCATCAAGCACGACGTATCCGTCCCGGTGTCGCGTGTCGACGAACTAATTCGACAGGCGAGTGCCGCCGCCACGGCGCATGTCCCCGGGATCAGAGTCGTGGCATTCGGACATATCGGCGACGGCAATATCCATTTCAACCTGAATCAGCCCGTCGACATGGAGCGGCAGGCTTTCCTGAGTCAGTGGAAACCGGTCAGTCGCGAGGTGCACGACATCGTGGCGGCGCTGGGTGGCAGCTTCAGCGCGGAGCACGGTGTCGGGACGCTCAAGCGCGACGACCTGGCGCGGTATCGTGGCGGCGTGGAGCTCGAGCTGATGCGCACGCTGAAGACGGCCCTGGATCCGGCCGGCCTGATGAATCCCGGCAAGCTTTTCAGCTAGCCGCGGAGTCGGCTTTATTCCACAGCCCGTGTAGAATTCCGCCCCTTGCGTTTCGGGAGGCCAGCCAACGGGGTTTGCCATGAGCGAGCAGGGCAACAACGGATCCGACGAGCGTCGTTACTCGAGCGTCGTTGTCGATGGTGTGGAGCAGGCGCCCAGCCGCGCCATGCTGCGTGCCGTGGGATTTTCCGATGCAGATTTTCAGAAGAGCCAGATCGGCATCGCGTCGACCTGGAGCATGGTTACGCCCTGCAATATGCACATCGACGAATTGGCTCGTGAAGCAGCAGCCGGCGCCAATGCCGCCGGCGGCAAGGCTGTGCAGTTCAATACCATTACCGTGTCCGACGGCATCTCCATGGGCACGCCGGGGATGCGCTATTCACTCGTGTCGCGCGAGGTTATCGCCGACTCGATCGAGACGGTGGTCGCGGCCGAGGGCTTCGATGGTTTCGTGACCATCGGTGGTTGCGACAAGAACATGCCCGGTTGTGTGATGGCCATGGCGCGCCTGAATCGGCCGTCCGTGTTCGTGTACGGGGGCACGATCCTGCTCGGCGAGAAGCGCCGCGACATCGTGTCGGTTTTTGAAGCTGTTGGCGGGGTCGCCAGCGGCCAGGTCTCGGAGGACCTATTGCTGGAGGTGGAACGCACGGCGATTCCCGGCCCGGGTTCCTGTGGCGGCATGTATACGGCTAACACAATGGCGTCGGCCATCGAGGCGCTCGGTTTGAGTCTGCCGAACAGCTCGGCACAGAATGCGGTTTCCGATCACAAGCGGGCCGATAGCCGCAATGCCGGTGCGGCGGTTGTGAATCTGCTGCGCCGGGGTATCAAGCCGTCCGACATCCTGAGCCGCGAGGCCTTCGAGAACGCCATTACCACTGTAATCGCGGTGGGAGGGTCGACCAATGCGGTGCTGCATTTGCTGGCAATGGCATTCGAAGCCGGCGTCGAACTCGAACTCGACGATTTCACGCGCATCGGCGCCCGCGTGCCGGTGCTCGCCGATTTGCGACCGAGCGGCAAGTACGGCATGTCCGAGCTCATCGAAATCGGTGGTTTGCAGCCGTTGCTGAAGATGTTGCTCGAGGCAGATTTGTTGCACGGTGACTGTTTGACGGTGACCGGGCGCACGCTTGCCGCGAACCTGGCCGACGTTGAGCCGTATCCAGCGGATCAGGATATCGTGCATGGTTTCGATGACCCGATTAAGCCTGACAGCCACCTGGTTGTGCTGTACGGCAACCTGGCCCCGGAAGGCGCGGTTGCCAAGATTAGTGGCAAGGAAGGCTTGAGCTTTACCGGCAACGCGCGGGTATTCGGCTCCGAAGAAGAATGTCTGCAGGCAATTCTTGACGGCACGGTCGTGGCGAACGATGTCATCGTGATTCGCTATGAAGGTCCGAGGGGTGGACCTGGCATGCGCGAAATGCTGAGCCCGACCGGCGCGATCATGGGCAAAGGACTGGGTGACAAAGTTGCGTTAATTACCGACGGGCGTTTTTCTGGCGGCAGTCATGGATTCGTAGTCGGGCATGTGACGCCGGAGGCTGCCGTCGGCGGACCGCTTGCGCTCGTGGAGGATGGGGATCGCATCACGATCGACGCAACAAACCGCACCGTCGAGCTCGCCGTCAGCAACGCGGAATTGACCCAGCGTCGGGCCGCCTGGACGGCACCGGAATCGGGCGAGGGTCCCGGCACGTTGAGCAAATACGCGCGCCTGGTCAGCTCTGCATCGCAAGGCGCCGTTACCACAAAGGCCTGAGTGCGGCAGCCGACGGCCGCCAACGGACTATGCAAGCAACCGCAGACAACTCGGCGCCGGCCTCTGCCTGGTGCGTGATGAAATTCGGTGGCACCAGTGTCGCTTCGGCAGATCGCTGGGAGACCATCAGGGATCTGTTGCGCGCCCGGCAGGCGGCGGGATTGCGCCCGGTTGTCGTGCATTCGGCCCTGGCGGGTGTGTCGAACTTGCTGGAGGCGTCGCTGGCGGACGCGGTCAACGGTGGTGGTGAAGCTGAACGCGACGATGTCGTATCTCGTCACGAGGAACTCGCGGCTGCGCTCGGCGTCGCGGATCGTGACCTGTTGCACGATGCATTTGCGGAACTCGACCAGTTGCTGGCGGGCATCCGGCTGGTGCGCGAAGTCAGTCCGCGGGTTCATGCGCGAGCGATGGCGCTCGGCGAACTCATGGCGACTCAACTGGGTGCCGCGTATCTTGAATCCCAGGGTCTCGACGTTAGCTGGGTCGATGCACGCAGCGCATTGGTGAGCCTCGACCTGACGCATGACAATGAGCAGTCTCGGTACCTGTCCGCGAGCTGCGATTTCACGCCCGATGCCGCACTCGCCGCACGTTTCGAGCAGTTGCCCGGCGTCATTCTTACCCAGGGATTCATCGCCCGGAGCGACCAGGGTGAGGATGTGCTGCTGGGTCGGGGCGGCTCCGACACTTCAGCGGCGTACTTTGCCGCCAAGCTGCAAGCTTCGGGCCTCGAGATCTGGACCGACGTGCCAGGCATGTTCAGTGCGGACCCGCGCGTGGTGCCGGGCGCACGACTGTTGAAGAAGCTCAGCTACGAGGAAGCGCAGGAAATCGCCTCGACCGGGGGCTCGGTTTTGCATCCACGATGCATTCGTCCCGTGCGTCGTTACGGTATCCCGCTGCAAGTGCTGTGTACCACCGACCCCGACCAGTCGGGCACACTGATCAGCACTGACCCGGGCAGCGACGCACCGCGAGTCACGGCCGTATCCAGCCGTGGCAGCGTCACGGTCGTGTCGATGGAGACCGTCGGCATGTGGCACGAGGTTGGTTTTCTCGCCGATGCGTTCCGGTGCTTCCGCGATCTCGGTTTGTCCGTGGACCTGGTGTCGACTGCCGAGAGTAATGTCACCGTCACGTTGGATACGAGCGCGCAGGTCGTCGACAGCAACGTGCTGGAGCGTTTGCGGGCGCGCCTGGCGCGATTGTGCCGAGTGGCAATCATCACGGATGCCGAGGTCGTGAGCCTGGTCGGACGGAAAATCCGCGCGACGCTGCACGATATCGGGCCGGCGCTGGAGGTGTTCGAGGAACATCGTGTCCACCTGGTCAGCCAGGCGGCCAGCGACCTGAACCTGAGTTTCGTGATCGAGGCCGGGCAGGCCCATCGCCTGGTGCAGTCCCTGCATGGGACTTTGATACAGCCGGGTCCTGCGGACGAGGTCTTCGGGCCGACCTGGCAGGAACTGCGCGCCGAGCCGCTGCCGGAAGCCGCGGCGCCGCCCGAGCCGTGGTGGCGTCAGCGCCGCGACGAGCTGCTTGCAATCGCCGGGCGCTCTGCCGAAGCCTATGTTTACGACCTGGATTCGGTCCGCGCGGCCTGTGAACGGTTAACCGCGCTGGAGAATGTCGACCGGGTGTTTTTCGCGATCAAGGCCAACAGCAATGCGGACGTGCTGCGAACCGTTGGTGCCACCGGCGTCAATTTCGAGTGCGTGTCGCCCGGCGAGATTCATCGCGTGCTGGAGTTACTGCCGGATCTCGACCCGCAGCGCATTTTGTTCACGCCCAACTTCGCTCCGCGTCAGGACTATGAGCTGGCTTTGGAGCAGGGCGTGTTCGTCACGCTTGATAATCTGCATCCCTTACGGCGTTGGGGAGATGCGTTTCGCGACAGGGAGGTCATTCTGCGGCTCGACACCGGCCAGGGGCGTGGCCATCATGAACACGTCCGCACGGCCGGCGCGCAGTCGAAGTTCGGGATTCCCTTATTCGAGCTCGACGAGGCGCGCGAACTGGTTGCGGCCAGCGGGGCACGGGTCGTCGGCTTACATGCCCACACCGGCAGCGGGATTCTGAAAGCGGATAACTGGGAAGAAGTAGCAGTTACGTTGGCGGACTTGGCAGCGGGGTTCCCGGATGTTCGCTATCTCGATGTTGGTGGCGGTCTGGGCGTGCCGGAGAAACCCGGTCAGCAGGCGCTCGACATGGCGGCGCTGGACGCAAGTCTGGCGGACATCCGCGCTGCGGCGCCCGGGTATGAGATCTGGCTCGAGCCGGGTCGCTATATCGTGGCAGAGGCCGGCGTGTTGCTCGCGACAGTGACCCAGATCAAGGGCAAGGGAGACGTGCAATACGTCGGAATCAGCACCGGCATGAATTCCTTGATCAGGCCCGCGTTGTACGGCGCATATCACGAAATAGTCAACCTGTCGAAGCTGGATGAAGCCGCGGTCCAGGTCGTGAATGTCGTGGGACCCAATTGTGAGACTGGTGACCGGCTCGGCAATGACCGGTTGTTGCCGGCCTGTGAGGAGGGCGACGTGCTGCTGATCGCCACCACAGGCGCTTATGGTTATGTTATGAGCTCGCGCTACAACCTGCGCGAACCGGCGCCGGAATTCGTCTTGTAGCAGGTTATCATTGCGTCCTCGTGCTCACGGAGAGTTGACTATGCGTCCTTGGATTTGTGTTGTTCTGCTCGCGTTGCTGAGCGCCGGTGCGCCTGCGCTGGCCGCCGATCTGCCGGAGGTCACCGTCTACAAAACACCGACCTGTGGCTGCTGCGGCAAATGGGTAGAGCATCTGGAAGCCAGCGGCTTCCCGGTGCAGACCAAGGTACTGGATGATCTGTCTGCCGTAAAAGGTCGCAATGGTGTGCCCTACGAGCTGGCTTCGTGCCACACCGCCGAAGTTGAAGGTTATGCGGTCGAAGGGCACGTACCTGCGGATGTGATCTTGAAATTGCTGAAGGAGAAACCGGACGTCGCGGGCATCGGCGTACCGGGGATGCCGCTTGGCTCGCCGGGCATGGAATACGGTGATCGGAAAGAGCCCTACAAGGTCTGGAGTTTCGACGCGGATGGCAAGCTGAAGGTCTACGCCCAGCGTTAGGGAGCCCTGTTATGCGCAATGGCGCACCGATAATTGCCGCACTGATCGCCGTCTCGCTGAGCGGCTGTGACAATCTGTCCGATAATCTGCCACCACAGGGCTTCGTGCGCGGCTGGCACGCGGTGCCTGATCTGTGGCAAGTCACGATTCAGATCCAGAACTCCGCGGTAGGCGCGCCCGATATTACGCTGGGTACGCTCGAATATGCTGGCGCGACTGGCGCTAATGCCCTGGGGGAGGATAGTTACCCCGTGACCATCAGGGTGCGCGAACCCGGCTCCTCGTCGACTTCGGTGGTACTGGAAACGACGCAGTTTGTGGCCGGGGACCGGCTCTATGAACTGGTTGTGATCGGTGACGCGGCCAATCTGCAGTTACTCACCTGGGATCGGTCATCGAGCGGCGCGAATGGGGCGGCATCCTACGGGCACGCGGCGCCAATGGTCGGCGCGGTGGACGTCTACGTGGAGCCTCCCGGAACCGATCTGATGGCAGCGATGCCGCGTGCGAGTGTTGCCTTTAGCGAATACGTGGCCAACCAGACCCTTGCCGGCGGCCAGTATCAGCTCACGGTCACCGCACAGGGCGATCCGATGGATATCCTGTTCCAGTCGGCCGAATTCGAGGTAACGAGTGGCGCCGCCCCGACGTTCACGCTGCTGGACAGTGCCGGTCTCGGGCCATCGCAAATCGTGGTGCGTTCCGTCGGGCTGTCCTCCGTCTCGTTCCTCGAGGACGTCAGCACGCCGCCGTTATTGCGCGCGGGTCACAGTGCGATCGATACCGGCAACGTCGATATCGTGGTAGACAATCAATTTATGCCGCCGTTGATTGGTGATCTGCCGTTCCAGACGATCTCGACCTACGAAACAACCACCGCGGATGAGGTCGACCTGACCATTGCCGAAGCCGGCAATCCCGGCATGCTGTTCGTCGAGGACACGCTGGACCTCGGGTCCGGCACGTTCAATTCGCTGTTTCTCGTCGGTTCCGTCGCCAACGACGACCTGGCGGTGACGCGCGCGGTCGACAGCCAGCGGTCGATCGCGGGATTTGCCCAGTTCCGGTTTGTGCAGGGCGCATCCAATTTCGGCTTCATCGACGTCTACCTCGTGCCAGCGGGCGAGGTCTTTACGGGATTTGTACCGATCAGCGGTTCCGTCCCGTTCGGTGCCATTACGACCTATCTCGTGCTGAATCCCGACACCTACGATCTGGTACTCGCACAGAGTGGCACGGCGACCGAGCTGGCACGCGTCGACGGCATCACGCTGGACGAGCTGAATCTCTACTCGGTGCTCGCCACGGACAATGTGGACCCGGATATCGTCGACATCGTGCTGTTCGACGATTTCCCGCCCTAATCCGCCCGTTCCCGCGTCAGTCGTCGGCGCGTTTGTAGAAGTGGACCGTCTTCTCGGATTTCTTCGCGGCGGGCTGGTCGCAACAGGATGACCGGGTGTCGGCTGACCGCCGCCAGCGTCTGTAAAGTGCGAAACCGACGATCGCAATCACGATGGCCAGCGCGACGACTTCCTGCAGGCCGACTGGCATCGTTAACTCAATACCCGGTAAGCGAACAGGGCGCCGACGTAACCGACGCCCGTCATATAGAACCACGCAAACGCCGGCCAGCGCCAGCCGTTGGTTTCGCGGGCGATGACGGCGACGGTCGCGGCACACTGCAGGCAGAACGCGTAGAAGACCAGCAGCCCGGCCACCATTGGCAGTGTGAATACCGGCGTGCCGTCCGGGTGTTTCGATGCGCGCAGGCGACCGACCAGGCTGGCCTCATCGGCCTCCGCATCCTCGACAGCGTAGATCGTGCCGAGTACGGCGATCACGACTTCGCGCGCCGGAAAACTTGCAAGGACGGCGGCCGACACTTTCCAGTCCCATCCAAGGGGCGCGAATACCGGCTCAATCGTCTTGCCCATTCGACCGAGCAGGCTTTGCTCCAGGAATGCCGCGGATTCACGCCCATTGATTGCCGTCAACGCGGTGTCGAGGTCATCGCCAGACAGACTCGCTTCTGCCTGTGTCCGGTCTGCGGCAAACCGGTCGCTGATCTCGACCGGTCGGGGGAAATAAGCCAGCGCCCAGATCAACACCGCGACGGTGAAAATCACTGTGCCCGCGCGATACAGAAAGGTGCGTGCTCGATCCAGCAGTCGGAGGAGCAGTGACTGCAGGCTCGGCAGGCGATAGGGCGGCAGCTCGATGAGGAAAGTCGGTGTCGGCCCATGCAGCACCGTGCGTTTTAGCAGCCAGGCCGTCAGAACGCCGCCCAGGATACCCAGCAGGTAGAGCGCGAACAGCACCAGTCCCTGGAGGTTGATCAGGCCGCCGAGATAGCTCTGCTCCGGGACGAATGCCGCGATCAACAGCGCGTAGACGGGCAGCCGCGCCGAACAGGTCATAAACGGTGCCGCGAGAATCGTGGCAAGGCGGTCCCGTTCGTCCGGGATCACGCGCGTTGCGAGGATACCGGGCACGGCACAGGCGAAGCTCGACAGCATCGGAATAAACGACTGTCCAGAAAGCCCGACGCTTCGCATCAGCCGATCCATCATGAAGGCCGCCCGCGGCATATAGCCCGAATCTTCGAGGAAAATAATGAATGTAAACAGGATCACGATCTGTGGGAGGAAGATCACCACGCTGCCGACACCGGCAATGACGCCGTCGACCAGCAGGCTCGCCAGCGCGCCGGGCGGCAGGCTGGCGGTGATCGCTGCGCCAATTGCCGCGGCGCCCGCATCGATGAGGTCCATCAGTGGCCCCGACCAGGAAAAGACGGCCTGGAATACCGTCGCCATGACGAGCAGGAACAATAACGAGCCAATCAGCGGCTGGTTCGTGATCCGGTCCAGGCGATCGGCGAACGTCAGCCTGGGTGGCGCGCGGCGTTCAACCTTCGTGACCAGCGTGCCAATAAAGTCATAGCGCGCCTTGGCCTCCATCGCGGCCAGTGAGCTGCCAGTGGACAATCGGCTGCGCAGGTCCGCCAGTTCCTGGGTGAATTCCGGCGGCGTGCTGAACTCGAAGCGCCGCTCCGCGACGCCGCCAGCATCAATCAGCGCGCGCTCGATTTCGTACTCGGCCAGGTGTGATCCGGTTGCCCGGAGTCGGTGATGCAGGGATTGCACGGCTGCATCGACCGTTGGCAGCAGATTCGGCCGCGCGGGCGGGCTGCCGGAAGCGGCGCGGTACATGACGCTGCGCAGCTCATCGAGGTTTGCGCCGGTCGACGCGACGATTGGCACGACCGCCATGCCGAGTTCGCGGGCAAGCGTTTCGTGGTCAATGCTGATGTCCTGCTGCGCGGCCAGATCGGTCATATTCAGGGCCACGACGACCGGCAATCCGACCTCGGCCAGCTGCGTTACCAGGAACAAATTGCGGCGCAGGTTAGTCGCGTCGACCACCGCGAGAATCGCACTCGGTTGCTCGAGGTCCTCGACGTGGCCAAGCAGGACGTCGACGGCAATCATCTCGTCCGGTGATTGCGCGGCGAGCGAATATGCGCCCGGTAGATCGACCAGGTCGAGTTGGCCCTGGGGGGTCCGCAGCTCGCCGGTGTGACGCTCGACCGTCACCCCCGGATAATTGGCGGTTTTCTGTTTCAGACCAGTGAGCGCGTTAAACAGCGTGCTCTTGCCGGTATTCGGATTGCCGATGACCGCGATAACCGGTGTGTGCGCTACCTGCGATGCCGGCCTAACCATCAGCCGCCTCGACGTGTACCCGGCGGGCCTCGTCGCGACGCAGCGACAGGGCGTAGCCCATGACCTCGATCTCGATCGGATCGCCGCCCAGCGCGCGGCGGACGACCTGGAGCTCGGAACCTTCGATCAGGCCAAGGGCCATCAGCCGCTGACCGAGCGGGCCTTCGCCATCGATATGGGTGACGGTGGCTGACTGACCGGGTTCAAGCTGGTCTAACGTGATCATTGCGCTTCTGGGGTCACCGGGAGCGGACAGGGCCGCGGGCGCAATTGTAAATGAGAATCATTATCATTCAACCCCGCAACCGCCAGGTCAGCGGGTGCTGACCATCGGACGAGGGCGCCAAGATGGGGATCGGGTCAGCTGGCGCGCCGTGACGACGCTGCCGCGTCCTTGATTTCTTCTTCGTAAGCTTTGGCGAAGTCTTCGGCAAATGATTCTGGCAGGTGTCCTGATTCGTGATGGGTCAGAACGTTGAAGCTCTCTGCGTAGAGTTCCCAGTATTTTAGTTTGTTGGCCCCGGACAGCAACGCATTGCGTTTTAGTCCGCGGTCGAATCGCATCTGCAATTCTTCCGGGTCAAAGCGTTCGATCATGTCCTGCAATGCGCGTTGCATCGCATTGAGCAGCGCCTGCTCGTGATTCTTGATGTCCTGGAATGACGCTTCGATCGCATCTTCGGCAGGCAGGTACGCACTGCCGCGGTTACCGAGCAGGTAGGTCAGCGCCTCGGCCACGCCGGGGGCAAACTTGAGCGGGTTGTTCTGTTCGCGCTGAATCAGCGTCTGTGAAATCCGGAAGTCTTCCTTCACCTGGGCACGCTCATGCAGCAGTTCTGTCAGGCCCGCCACCATCAAACGCAACAGATTGCCAGCCGTGCGCATGATCTCTGCGGGTGGCGTGCCGGCAAGGTCCCGCGGATCGAGGCCGGCGGACTCCAGCAACGTATTCAGCGCGCGCTGTTCGCTTTCGGCGGTAGCCAGCGACGGCATCTCGATCACTTCGCTGAGCTGGCTGATGCGTGACGAACCCTCCGGCGACGCCAGGTGCTGTTCCAGCGCATTGTCCTCTACCAGGTAGTTTTCCTGGACCATCTGCAGTTCCATCGACGGGTCCTCCGGAACCTGCTGGGCCCGTGCCACGGAGTCGGGCATCACGGCCGATTTTTCTTCTTCGCTTTCGCTACTGATGGCGCACGCCACGTCGAACGCGCCAAGACGCAGTCGGTCGCCGTCGAAGAGTCGCTGCGGATGGCCCCGGCCAACCGGGGTATCGGAGCCGTTAACGAAGACGCCGTTGCGACTCGTGTCGACCAGGTAGTACGCACCGCCATGAAAATCGATCAGGGCGTGCCGCCCCGAGACATAACGCTTCGGATCGGGCAGGACCCAGTCATTGTCCAGCGCCCGCCCGATGCTGCCGCCACAGGAGTCAAACTCCTTCTCGTGCTCATCGCCGAGGAGCTGGGCATTTTCACTGACTATGCGGAGGCGCAATGGCATCCGGGCTCTCCATCAATCGCGCACGCCCGGCACCCGCAGTCCGGACGGTTTGCTTCCCGCTCGGGATCATGCCCCGTATCCAGCCCAGGTACCCCGCCGCAGTTCACATTTTCCCGGCGCCCGCGCCGTTACCGGAAACCGTGAACTTGGCTATAATTAAGGGCTTGTTGTCGCGGGCTCGGCGCGCCCATTTGACAAAATCCCGGAGAAGGCAAAGTGATGGCGGCCAAACGCCTGTATAAGCTTATGTTCATGAACCAGGGCAAGATCTACGAGATCTATGCCCGTCACGTGTCGCATGGCGGCATGTTCGGTTTTGTCGAGGTCGAGGAACTGGTATTTGGCGAGCGGACGACGGTCGTGGTCGATCCGGCCGAGGAGCGCATCCAGAGCGAGTTCGCGGGCGTCAAACGCAGCTTTATTCCAATGCATGCCATCCTCAGGATCGACGAGGTCGAGAAGCAGGGCGTCAGCAAAGTGACAGACGCCGAAGGCAGCAACGTGACGCAGTTCCCGATGCCGGTTTACACACCTGGCGGGCAGGGCGGCGATCAGGGTCGCTGACGCCGCGCGTGTCACAATCCCGGGCGCGCTCAGACGAAGTACCAACGCCCAGTATGCTGATTCTGCCCGGTCCGACCGCATTGACGCGATATCGGCGCGCCAAACTGTTGCACGCGCTCCAGCGCGAGCGACCGGTGATCGAGGACGTTGCGGCCCGGTTTCTGCATTTCGTCGACCTTGCCGAACCGCGCGATCGGGATATCCGCGAGCGGCTGGACGCGCTGCTGAATTACGGTACACCGGCCGAATGGGCGACGGACAGTGAGTCGCGTGTCGTAACGCCGCGTTTCGGCACGATTTCACCGTGGTCGAGCAAAGCGACAGATATCGCGCATACCTGCGGGCTGGCGGCCGTGCACCGCATCGAGCGCGGTGTCCAATATACGTTGCATTCGGCGGAACCACTCGCAGCCAGTGACTGGGATGCGGTTCTGCCGCTGCTGCACGACCGAATGACCGAGACGGTACTGGCGATGCCGGACGCGGCGCAGGCGCTGTTCGCAACACATGAGCCCGCGCCGCTGGCGGTCGTGCCGTTGCAGCGCGACGGGATCGACGCCCTCGAGCGCGCCAATGTGGAGTTCGGGCTGGCCCTGTCCGCGGACGAAATCGCCTACCTGGGCGACAAGTACCAAAGTCTGGGACGGGATCCGACCGACGCTGAACTGATGATGTTTGCGCAGGTCAATTCCGAGCATTGCCGGCACAAGATCTTCAATGCGCACTGGACGATCGACGGCGAGACGCAGCGCGACAGCCTGTTCGACATGATTCGTTCCACGCACGCGGCAACGCCGGACGGTGTGCTCAGCGCGTACCAGGACAATTCTGCCGTCATCGCTGGCGGCCCCGGGCGCCGCTTTGTTGCTGATACGGAAAGTCACGAGTATCAGTCGCACGCTGAGCCCGTGCATATCCTGATGAAAGTCGAGACCCACAATCATCCGACCGCGATCTCGCCGTTCCCCGGTGCCGCCACCGGCAGTGGCGGCGAGATCCGGGACGAAGGCGCGACCGGGCGCGGCGCGCGGCCGAAAGCCGGACTGACCGGGTTTACGGTCTCCGACCTCGAGCTGCCCGGCGATCGGCAGCCTTGGGAACGCGGTCCCGGACGGCCGGATCGCATCGCATCGCCGCTGCAAATCATGCTGGAGGGCCCGATCGGAGGAGCGTCTTTCAACAACGAATTCGGGCGGCCCAATATCCTCGGTTACTTCCGGACTTTCGCCGCAGCCGGGCGGCGTGGAAAGAGCTGGGGTTACCACAAGCCGATCATGATTGCCGGCGGCATGGGGGCGATTCGGCCGGCCGACGTCGACAAGCAGGACGCCGAGGCGCGCAATTTGCTGGTCGTGCTTGGCGGACCGGCGATGTTGATCGGCCTCGGTGGTGGCGCCGCGTCATCGATGGGCAGCGGCACGAGCTCGGCGGATCTCGATTTCGCGTCGGTACAACGCGGGAATCCGGAAATGCAACGCCGCGCGCAGCAGGTCATCGACAGTTGCTGGTCGGCCGGGTACCGGGAGACCGGCAATCCGATTGGCATTATTCATGATGTGGGCGCCGGCGGATTGTCCAACGCCGTGCCCGAGGTTGTCGATCACAGCAAGCTCGGGGCGCAACTCGAACTGCGCGAAGTGCCGAACGCCGAGCCCGGCATGTCGCCGCTGGAAATCTGGTGCAACGAGGCCCAGGAGCGTTACGTGCTGACTCTGGCACCGGAGAAACTCGAGTGGTTCGATGCCGTGTGCCGCAGGGAGCGTTGCCCGTATGCCGTAATCGGCATCCTCGATGACAGCCGGCGATTGATCTTGCGGGATCGGCGTGCGGCCAATCGTCCAGTAGACATGCCCATGGACGTATTACTGGGTAAGCCGCCGCGAACGCGCATGGACATCAGGCGCGTTCGTGGCGCGCCGGAACCGGTCACGTTCGACGTTGATTTCAACGAAGCTGTGAATCGCGTCTTGCGGTTTCCGACTGTCGCCGACAAGTCGTTCCTGATTCACATCGGCGACCGCACTGTCGGCGGCCTGGTCTCCCGTGACCAGCTCGTTGGCCCCTGGCAGGTGCCGGTCAGCGATGTCGCGGTGACGGCCCGTGACTTCGATGGCTACGCGGGTGAGGCCATGGCCATGGGTGAGCGCAGCCCGGTTGCGGTAATCAATCCCGCGGCGTCCGGCAGGCTGGCGGTGGCCGAGGCGATCACGAACATCATTTCCGCGGACGTTCGCGAACTGAAGCAAATTCGCCTGTCCGCAAACTGGATGGCGGCGAGTGGCGTGGAGGGTGAAGGCGAAGCGCTGTTCGATACCGTCAGGGCAGTTGCAGACCTCTGCTGCGAGTTACGCATCGCGATACCGGTTGGCAAAGATTCCTTGTCCATGCAGACCCGTTGGCAGGAGCAGGGCGCGGCACATGCGGTTGTCGCCCCGGTGTCGTTGATCGTCTCGGCATTTGCGCCGGTGGCTGACATTCGCCGAGCCGTGACGCCGCAATTGCAGACCGGCGAAGACTCGGTGTTGGTGCTGCTCGACCTCGGGGCGGGCCGCAATCGGTTGGGAGCATCCTGTCTGGCGCAGGTATTCAACATTGACGGTGGCGAGCCCCCGGACCTGGATGCGCCTGAACGGCTGGCGTCGCTGTTCGACATCATGCGCGAGTTACGGGAGCAGGATCTGCTATTGGCGATGCATGATCGTTCTGACGGCGGCCTGCTGGTCACCCTGTGTGAAATGGCCTTCGCGGGCCGCGCCGGACTGGACATCGAATTGCCGGCAGGTATCGATCCGGTCGCCGCAACGTTTGCGGAAGAACCCGGGCTCGTGATCCAGGTCCGCCGCGCTGACCTCGACGCCGTTGAGCAGCGACTCGCCCGTCGCGGACTCGATGCCATCAGCAGTCGAATTGGACGCGTCACTGACGCGGATCAGATAAAGATCCGCGCTGGTGACCAGTGCGTGTATGAGAATTCCCGCACTGAACTGCATCGACGATGGTCCGATCTGACCCGGCGCATGCAGGCATTGCGGGATAACCCGGATTGCGCCGCGGAAGCTTTCGCCGCT
>JAAUXY010075634.1_pt1 | contig 41098 bp, 35 predicted proteins | sample 7278121 | NCBI WGS metagenome assembly JAAUXY01 (sample SAMN14350117, study PRJNA611818) | marine sediment metagenome | isolation source: surface marine sediment (1.8m) | place: French Polynesia: Moorea | collected 2018-08
TCGTCATTCCCGCGAAGGCGGGAATCCAGAAGATGAACGTGGCTGGATTCCCGCCTTCGCGGGAATGACGGAAAAGAATGGGGCTAAAGCCTTGGAACGGGAGTAGCACCTACGAAGCGCGTGCGGTGCGCGGGGGGCTTTTGGGACCGTCTGCGGACATGGATGGCCGCAGTCGAGCGAGCCATGGACGGCATGCTTTTAGCGCGTCCGGGGAGGGGGTTGGTCCAGTTCGCGCCCGCCCTACGAAGCGGGGATACTGAGTTTCTAACGGGGATTCGAAAATCCAGGTTATTCGGAGTGGATTCCCGCCAGGAAGATGCGAACTTCCAGGTCGATCTGGCGCTTGAGGTCGACGTGTTGTTCGAACAGTTGGGGCATGTCGACTTTGAGGGTGGCGAGGCCGTGGATGCCCGACCAGCCGGCGTTGGCCATGTAGTGGTCGTCCTCGTCGCGGAAGATGCCCTTGTCGATACCACTGCGGATGATCGAGCGCACCAGTTCGTAGGTGTCGCGACTGGCCTGTAGCAGGTCCGGGTAGTTGGCCTGGGGCTGCAGGGTGGGGCCGAACATCAGCTTGAACAGGTCCGGGTGCTCCATGGCATAGCCCACGTAGGCGTGGGCGAACGCCTGCATTTCTGCATCCGGGTCATCGCCGGCCGCCTGGCCCGCGGTCTGCAGTCGTTCCAGCAGGACGCGGTAGCCGCGGGTGGCCAGTGCCGCCAGCAGCTCGTTCTTGTCCTTGAAGTGCCGGTAGGGCGCGGTCTGGGAGACGCCGATGGCGCGGGCCAGGGCACGGAGGCTCAATTCCTCCATGCCCGTGTCGGCTAGCTGCGCCTCGGCGGTATCCAGCAGCTCATTGCGCAGGTTGCCGTGGTGGTAACTGCGGGTTGCCGGTTCTGTTGGTTCCGCACTCAAGGCAGCAGGTGTTGAACGGCGTCCCGCTCTTCCTTGAGTTCAGTTTCGGTGGCATTCATCTTCGCGCGGCTGAAGTCGGAGACATCGACGCCCTGCACAATTTCCCAATCGCCGCCGCTGCAGCGGCAGGGGAAAGAGTAGATCAGGCCTTCCTCGATGTCGTAGGAACCGTCGGAGTAGACGCCCATCGACACCCAGCTGTCGTCGGTGCCCAGCGCCCAGGAGCGCATGTGGCCGATGGCGGCGTTGGCGGCGGAGGCCGCTGAAGAGGCACCGCGGGCCTTGATAATGGCGGCGCCGCGCTGCTGTACCACGGGGATGAACTCGCCTTCATACCAGTCCTGGTCGACCAGTTCGATGGCGGCGGTGCCATCCACCTTGGCGTTGAACAGGTCGGGGTACTGGGTGGCGGAGTGGTTGCCCCAGATGGTCATGTCCTTCACGTCGTTGACGGTCTTGCCGGTCTTCTGGGCGATCTGGGTCATGGCGCGGTTGTGGTCGAGGCGGGTCATGGCCGTGAACTGGCGCGGGTTGATGTCCGGCGCGTTGCGCTGGGCGATCAGGGCGTTGGTGTTGGCCGGGTTGCCCACCACCAGAACCTTGATGTCCTTGCTGGCGTTGTCGTTGATGGCCTTGCCCTGGGTGGAAAAGATCGCCGCGTTGGCTTCCAGCAGGTCCTTGCGCTCCATGCCCGGGCCGCGGGGGCGGGCGCCGACCAGCAGTGCGTAGTCAGTATCCTTGAAGGCCACATTGGGGTCGTCGGTGCAGACGATGTCGGCCAGCAGCGGAAAGGCGCAGTCGTCCAGCTCCATGCGCACGCCGTCGAGGGCTTCCATGGCCGGTGTGATATCCAACAGCTGCAGGATGACCGGCTGGTCTTCACCGAGCATGTTGCCGGTGGCGATGCGGAACAACAGTGCATAACCAATCTGGCCGGCGGCGCCGGTCACGGTGACTCGAACGGGAGCTTTCATCAGCAGTATTCCTCGCAGGTTCGGGTGGCGGAAAGGGGTTCCGTTTACGGGGCGCACATTCTAGACACCAGCCCCCCAAAAAGCTACCTGATCGGCGCCACCGGGAGATTTTGGCGGCAAACTCGCGTAGAATTCGCCGCCGATAGGGAAACCCCGAAAGATGTTCAGGTGATGCGAGAGCTTTCCAAAAAAGAGCGCACGGAATTCAACAAGCTGCAGAAGCGGCTGCGTCGACACGTGGGCACCGCCATCGCCGACTACAACATGATTGAAGACGGCGACAGGGTCATGGTGTGCCTGTCCGGCGGCAAGGATTCCTATGCCATGCTGGACGTGCTGATGAACCTGCAGCGCTCGGCCCCGGTCAGCTTCGAGCTGATCGCGGTAAACCTCGACCAGAAGCAGCCGGGCTTCCCCGAAGAGGTGCTGCCCACCTACCTCGATGGCGTCGGGGTGCCGTACTACATCCTCGAAAAGGACACCTACAGCATCGTCAAGGAGGTAGTACCCGAGGGCAAGACCACCTGCGGCCTGTGCTCACGCCTGCGCCGCGGCAGCCTCTACGGTTTCGCGCAGGAGATCGGCGCCACCAGGATCGCCCTCGGCCATCACCGGGACGACATCGTCGAGACCCTGTTCCTCAACATGTTCTTCGGCGGCTCCCTCAAGGCCATGCCGCCCAAGCTGCTGAGCGACGACGGCGCCAATGTGGTGATTCGGCCGATGGCTTATTGCAAGGAAAAAGACCTCGCCGAGTACGCTGACTACAAGGAGTTCCCGATCATTCCCTGCAACCTGTGCGGTTCCCAGGAGAACCTGCAGCGGGTCCAGGTGAAGGCCATGCTGCGCGACTGGGAGCGCCAGTATCCGGGTCGTACCGAGACCATCTTCCGCGCCATTCGCAACGTGGCGCCGTCACAGCTCGCCGATACCGAGCTGTTCGACTTCCGCTCGCTCACGGTCGATCGTGAGCTGCACATGGGCGACGCCCAGGGCATCAAGGTCGTCAATCTCTAGTGGGGTATACCGATTGAGCGACGGCTCCCCCACAGCGCTTATCACCGTTCGTGGACTAGGTCTGGAGCGGGGCGGCAAGGCCCTGATGGAAGGTCTCGATCTCGATATTTCCGCCGGCAATATGGTGCTGATTGAAGGTCCCAACGGCAGCGGCAAGACCACGCTGCTGCGCAGCCTGGCGGGACTCTCCCGGCTGGGGCTCACCGGCAGTATTGCGCGCGACTGTGACGAACTGCTCTACCTCGGCCACCGCGCCGGCATCAAGCAGTTGCTGACGCCGCGCGAAAACCTGGTCTGGGCCTGTCGCAGCCAGGGCTGGAACCCCGACACCATCGACAGCGCCCTGGAGCGCGTGGGTTTGAGCGGGCGCGCCGACGTACTGTGCCAGCACCTGTCTGCCGGCCAGCAGCGGCGGGTTAACCTGGCGCGTCTGTACCTGTCATTCGAGCACCAGCACCCACGCACCCTGTGGTTGCTCGACGAGCCGTTTACTGCCATCGACCGCGACGGTGTCACTTCCCTGGCCGCGACCATGGCGCAGCAGGTCCAGCGGGGAGGGGCGGTGGTGCTCACCTCCCACCAGGACCTGCCCCTGGACATCCCGCTGCGGCGCCTGGTGCTGGGAGGTGCGGCATGAGCGCCAGCGATGTTTCCGTGGGGGCTTTCCTCGGTGCCTCACTCAAGCGCCAGCTGCTACTGGCCTACCGGCGGCCGGTGGACACCATCAACCCGCTGCTGTTCTTCCTGCTGGTGGTCACCCTGTTCCCGCTGGGTATCGGCCCGGACCCGTCCCAGCTCGCCGAGTTCGCCCCGGGCATCCTGTGGATCGTCGCGTTGCTGGCCTCGCTGATGGCCGCCGAGGGCATGTTCCGCCAGGACTATGAGGACGGCTCGCTGGAGCAGCTACTGCTGTCACCACAGCCGCTGTACCTGGCCTCGTTAACCTATACCGCCGCGCACTGGCTGGTTACCGGCCTGCCGCTGACCCTGCTGTCGCCGCTGTTTGCCACCATGCTACAGCTACCGGTGGCGGCTCTGCCGGTGCTGATGATGAGCATGCTGCTGGGCACGGCCATTCTCAGCCTTGTAGGCAGTATTGGTGCCGCGCTGACGGTGAGCCTGAAGCGTGGCGGAATGCTGATTTCGCTGATTATCGTGCCGCTTTACATCCCTGTGCTGATCTTCGCCGCTGGAGCGGTGCGCTTCGCTGCCGGGGGTTTCGACCCGCAGCCGCAGCTGCTGTTGCTGGCGGGTATGCTGTCGCTGGCGGTAGCGCTGGCGCCGTTTGCGATCAGCGCCGGGTTGCGGATTTCTGTTGATGCAGGTTAGGTAAAGAATGAGCAAGCTCGTTATAATCTGTCCCTGTTTTAAAGGTTAATACCCCTGATGTGGACGTGGTTTCACAAGCTCGGTTCACCTCCCTGGATGTATCGTATTTCCGGTCGCATCCTCGCCATCCTGTTACCGCTGACCATTGCCATGCTGGTGGTGGGCGCGGTCTGGGGGCTGCTGTATGCGCCCATGGACTTCAAGCAGGGCAATAGCTTCCGCATCATCTATTTCCACGTGCCCGCCTCGGTGGTGGCGCTGGCCGGTTACTACGTGATGGCCATCGCCGGCGCCGTCAGCCTGATCTGGCGCATGAAGATGGCCGAGGTGGCGATGAAGTGCGCGGCCCCGGTGGGCGCGGCGCTGACCTTCCTGAGCCTGCTGTCCGGCGCCATCTGGGGCAAGCCCACCTGGGGCACCTACTGGGTGTGGGATGCCCGCATCACTTCGATGCTGATCCTGTTCTTCCTGTACCTGGGAGTGATTGCCCTGTACCAGGCCTACGAGAACAAGGAAGCCGCTGGCAAGGCCTGCGCGGTGCTCAGCCTGGTGGGCATGGTGAACATTCCCATCATTTATAAGTCAGTAGACTGGTGGTACAGCCTGCACCAGCCGGCCACCATCAAGTTTACTGAAGAGAGCACCATGCACAGTTCCATGTTTCAGCCCCTGCTGCTGATGATCCTGGCTTTTTACTGTCTGTTTACCTGTGCGCTGCTGCTGAATATGCGCAGTGAACTGCTGCGCCGCGGCGCCAGCACCTCCTGGGTGCGCGCCCTGGCGGGAGCGCGCTAGCGATGTACTTTGACTCTTTACAGGCAGCGCTCACCATGGACGGCCACGGCATCTACGTGTGGAGCGTGGTGGTGGTGAGCGTGCTGGTGACCGCCGGGCTGTTGGTACTGCCGGCTCGCTCGGCGCGCCGTTTCATTGCCGGGCTCGGCGTGGATGAAGCCCCCGCGCCAAAGGCGGCACCCAGTGTCAGGATCGAGGAGGTCAACAATGCACCCGGTTCGTAAACAGCGACTGATCCTGGTCTGCTTTATCGTGGTGTTTTCCACGCTGGCGGTGGGCCTGGTGGCTTACGGCCTGCGCGGCAATATCAACCTGTTCTACCCGCCGGCGGAAATCGCCGCGGGCAAGGCCCCGGTCGGCCAGCAGATTCGCCTGGGCGGCATGGTGGTGGAGGGCAGCGTGCGCCGCGACCCCCAATCCCTGCGGGTGGAGTTCGACGTTACCGACTACCAGGCCACGGTGACCGCCGTATACACAGGCATCCTGCCTGACCTGTTTGCCGAGGGCGAAGGCGTGGTGGCCTCCGGCATGCTCGACGACAAGGGTGTGCTGCAGGCAACGGAGGTGCTGGCCAAGCACGACGAGAACTACATGCCGCCAGAGGTGGCCGAGGCCCTGGCCAATGCCCATGAGGAGGCGACCGGTTCATGATCCCCGAGTTCGGACACTTCGCACTGATCCTGGCGCTGGGCCTGGCGCTGCTGCTGAGCATCGTGCCGCTGCTCGGCAGCTTCCGTGGCGACCAGAAGGCCATGGCGCTGGCGCCCTCCCTGGCCATCGGCCAGTTCGTGTTTATCAGTATCGCCTTTGGCTGCCTGGTCTGGTCGTTCATCACCGACGATTTCTCGGTGGCGCTGGTGGCCAACAACTCCAACAGCCTGATGCCCTCGGTGCTCAAGTTTGCCGCCACCTGGGGCAACCACGAGGGCTCGATGGTGATGTGGATCCTGTTCCTGTCGGCCTGGACCGCTGCGGTCGCGGTGTTCAGCACGGCGCTGCCCCTGGTGCTGCTGTCCCGGGTGCTGTCGGTGCTGGGTTTTGTGGCGGTGGGCTTCCTGTTGTTCTCGCTGCTCACCTCCAATCCCTTTGAGCGGCTGCTGCCGGGGGTGCCCCAGGACGGCGCCGATCTCAACCCGCTGCTGCAGGACCCGGGCATGATCATCCACCCACCTTTGCTGTACATGGGCTACGTGGGCTTCTCGGTGGCTTTTGCCTTTGCCATCGCGGCGCTGATGGGCGGCCGCCTGGATGCCAGCTGGGCTCGCTGGTCGCGGCCCTGGACCAATGCCGCCTGGGCCTTCCTCAGCGTGGGCATCATGCTGGGCAGCTGGTGGGCCTACTACGAACTGGGCTGGGGCGGCTGGTGGTTCTGGGACCCGGTCGAAAACGCCTCCTTCATGCCCTGGCTGGCGGGTACCGCCCTGATCCACAGCCTCGCGGTGACCGAGAAGCGCGGCCTGTTCCGCAGCTGGACGGTGCTGCTGGCGATCTTTGCCTTTTCCCTGAGCCTGCTGGGGACCTTCCTGGTGCGCTCCGGCGTACTCACCTCGGTACATGCCTTCGCGGCGGATCCGGCCCGTGGGGTGTTCATCCTCGCCTTCCTGGGCATCGTGGTCGGCGGCTCGCTGACCCTGTACGCCTTCCGGGCGCCGGCGGTGCAGAGCCGTATCGGCTTCGAGTGGGTGAGCCGCGAGAGCCTGCTGCTGTTCAACAACGTGGTGTTCCTGGTGGCCACCCTGACGGTACTGTTCGGCACCCTGTTCCCGCTGATCACCGACGCCCTGCAGCTCGGCAAGTACTCAGTGGGCCCGCCTTATTTCAATGCCGTGTTCCTGCCGCTGATGGCGCTGCTGATTCCGTTCATGGGTGTCGGCCCCACCTCGCGCTGGAAGCGTGACAGTGGCAAGCGCTGGTTGCAGGAGCTGCTGGCGCCTGCCATAGCCGCGCTGGTGATCGGCCTGGTGTTCCCCTTCGTCTACGGCGGTGAGTTCAACCTGTGGGTCATGCTGGCGGTCATTCTGGCCGGCTGGCTGGCGCTGGCGATGCTGCGCGATTTCGCCATCCGCGTGCGCAATGCTTCGAGCCTCGGTGCCGGCCTGCGCCGGCTTCCGGCCAGCTACTGGGGCATGCAGGCGGCGCACCTGGGTTTTGCCATGACCGTGGTGGGTGTGGTGCTGGTCAGCCAGTACGCGGTGGAGCGTGACCTGAAGATGAGCCCCGGCGATGTGGAAGAGGTGGCCGGCTATCGCTTTGCCTTTAACAGCCTCGAGCCGGTGCAGGGGCCCAATTACGTGGCCGACGGCGCCAACTTTACCGTCTCCCGCGACGGCAAGCCGGTGGCAGTGCTGCAACCCCAGAAGCGCCGCTACCTGGCCTCCGGGCAGGTGATGACCGAGGCTGCCATCGATGCCGGGGTGTTCCGCGACATCTTTATTGCCATGGGTGAACCGCTGGAAGGGGGGCGCGCCTGGGCCATCCGCCTGCATTACAAGCCGTTTGTGCGCTGGATCTGGGCTGGTGCCATTGCCATGGCGCTGGGTGGCTTTTTGACCCTCGCGGACCGGCGCTATCGCCGGGCACGTCAAACTGCGGCGGCCCCGGCCGGAGGTGGTCTTGAAGCGGCTTAGGCTGTTCCTGCCGCTGGGACTGTTCCTGGTGTTGGGCGGCTTCCTGCTGGTGGGCCTGCGGCTCGACCCCCAGGCGCTGCCCTCGGCCCTGATCGACAAGCCGCTGCCGTTCTTCTCGCTGCCGGCGCTGGGTGAGGATCGCGTCGTCGACCAGGCGACCGTCACTGGCGAGGTGGCGCTGTTCAATGTGTGGGCCACCTGGTGTGCCTCCTGCCGGGTCGAGCACCCGTTTCTGACCCGGCTGGCCGATGCTGGCGTGGCCATCTATGGCATCAACTACAAGGACGAGGACACCCAGGCCCTGGGCTGGCTGGATGAGTTGGGCGACCCCTATCGACTCAGCATCGTCGACGCCGAGGGTAGCCTGGGCCTGGACCTGGGCGTGTACGGTGCGCCGGAAACCTATGTGGTCGATGCCGCCGGCGTGATTCGCTACCGCCACGTGGGGGTGGTGGATGAACGGGTGTGGGCCGAGATCCTCAAGCCCATCGTCGATGAACTGCAGCGCGAACAGCGCGCGGGGGAGTCCTAGTGTTACGCGCCCTGCTGCTGATTGCCGGCCTGTCGCTGTCATCCGCTGCGCTGGCGGTGATCGAGACCTACGAATTCGCCGATGAAACCCTGCGGGAGCGCTTCGCCGACCTGGCGGATGAACTGCGCTGCCCCAAGTGCCAGAACCAGAACATCGCCGACAGCAACGCCCCGATTGCCGCCGACCTGCGCAAACAGCTGCATGCCCAGCTTCACGAGGGTCGCAGCGATCGGGAAATCGTCGAGTACATGGTCAATCGCTACGGCGAGTTTGTGCTGTACCGGCCGCGGGTAAACAACGTGACCCTGGTGCTGTGGGCCGCTCCCGCCATCCTGCTGTTGCTGGCGGTGCTGGTGCTGCGCTCGAGCATGCGCGGCCGGGCTCCGGCAGCGGCGGGCACTCTCAGCGCCGACGAGCGGGCGAAGCTCGATGCACTGCTGGCAGACGACGAGGAACAAGCGTGACTGAAATCTGGTGGGGGGCGCTGCTGTTGCTGGCGCTGGCGTCCCTGTTTGTACTGCTGCCCGGCCTGTTCCTGCGCGAGCGCCGCATCGACACCCGGGCCTCCAACCGCGACTGGTTCCTGCAGCGCCGCACCGAGCTGGAAACCAGCGGTGAGAGCCGCGATTCCGGCATTGGCCGCCCCGGTGCCACCGACACGGCGCTGGCCGAAGACCTGCTGCAGGATGCCCGCCTGCGCATGCTGGAAGAGGCCGACGGCGAGACCGGTGAGACCGAAGAATCTGCCAGCGGCGCACTGCCGGTTGCCGCATTGCTGGCGGTGCTGGTGTTGCTGTCCGCTGCCATGTACTGGCAGCTGGGCGCCGGCGACGATGTGGCGCTCAAGCGCCAGCTCGACGCGGTCAACGAGCAGACCACCGAGGCCGACTATCGGCGCCTGATGCTGGCGGTCGAGGACCGCGCCGCGGCGCGCCCGGACAATCTCTACTACCAGGGCATGCTGGGTCGCTTTTATATGAATGAGGGCGACTATGTGCGCGCCCGGGCCCTGTACGCCGGGCTGGCAGAAAAGGCGCCCAATGATGACATGGCAGCGGCGCTGGCAGCCCAGGCCGGTTTCCTGGCCCAGGGGCGCAAGCTGACCCCGGAAGACCAGCTGCTGGCCGAGCGCGCCCTCAGTATCAACCCACACCAGCGCACGGCCCTTGGGCTGCTGGGCATGGCAGCCTTCGAAACCGGCGAATACCAGGCGGCGATCACCTACTGGGAGCGGCTGCTGGTGATGGAGAACCCGGAATCCGAGTCGGCGCAGATGATCCGCGGCGTGGTCGAGCGCGCCCGTGCCCAACTGGCCGGTGGAGCGGTGGCCTCGGCAGCACCGTCACCGCATGCTGTGGCGCCTGCTGCCAGTGGTCCTGTGGCCGGCAACCCAGAGCCCGCCACCGGGGCAGGGGTTACCCTGCGCCTCGAGCTGGCCCAGGGCACGACTGCCTCACCCGGCGATACGGTATTCGTGTTCGCCCGCAACCCGGCCATCGATACCCGCATGCCGGTGGCGGTAAAACGCCTGACGGCCGCCCAGCTGCCGGTCACCCTGCGGCTGGATGATGCCAGCTCCATGGCCGGGCAGAAGATTTCCGAGCTCGATGTGGTGGAAGTGGTGGCGCGAGTCTCTCCCAGCGGTCAGCCCGGCGAGCAGCATGCAACCTTCCAGGCCACCGTGTCAGACCTGCCGCCGGGTTCCGGTGAGCAGGTACATACCCTGGTGCTCAGGCCGGTCGGGGACTCCTGATTTTCAAGCCCGTGGGCTGGGAAAAAACGGCAAAAAATCTCAAGAAATTTCCCCATTTCACTCCCAAGTCTTGTGTCGAGAGAGTACACTAGCCACATCATATAGGGGGTTGGCGGGCCGCATTTCCGGTCCAATCAACGCGTAAAGCACCTCGAATCGGCCGCTTCCCGGGCCAGATATCGAGGAATTCAGAAGAAAGAAAATAAATAAAAACATAGACTTGCGAGTGTTACCCAAAGTCTCATGAGATTGAAATCTATAAAGCTGTCGGGCTTTAAATCCTTTGTGGACCCGACTCACGTGCAGTTTCCCAGCAATATGTGTGCGGTCGTCGGCCCCAACGGCTGCGGCAAATCCAACGTTATCGACGCGGTACGATGGGTGATGGGGGAGAGCTCGGCGAAGAACCTGCGCGGCGAGCACATGACCGATGTGATCTTCAACGGCTCGGTCAATCGCCAGCCGGTCGGCCAGGCCTCCATCGAACTGATCTTCGACAATCATGACGGCGGGATCGGCGGCGAGTACGCCAGCTACGCGGAAATCTCCGTGCGGCGCCAGGTCACCCGTGAAGGCCAGAGCGAGTATTTCCTCAACGGCAGCAAGTGCCGCCGTCGCGACATCACCGACATATTCCTTGGCACCGGCCTCGGCCCGCGCAGCTATGCCATCATCGAGCAGGGCATGATCTCGCGCCTGATCGAATCCAAGCCAGAGGAACTGCGGGTTTTCATCGAGGAAGCCGCCGGCATCTCCAAGTACAAGGAACGCCGCAAGGAAACCGAGAGCCGCATGCGGAGAACGCTTGAGAACCTCGAGCGACTCACCGACCTGCGCGAAGAGCTGGACCGCCAGTTGCAACACCTGCATCGTCAGGCCCAGGCCGCGGAGAAGTACGGCGAGTTCAAGGCCCAGGAGCGCGAACTCAAGGCCCAGCTGCAGGCCCTGCAGTGGAAGAGCCTGGACGACAAGATCGGCACCTCGAAGCACGCCATCGGCGAGCTGGACATCAAGCTCGAGTCGGTGATCGCCGAGCACCGCCAGGTAGACGCCGGCATCGAGGACATGCGGGTGCAGCACACCGAGGCCACCGACAGCTTCAACGAGGTGCAGGCGCGCTATTACAGTATCGGTTCCGAAGTCGCCCGCATCGAGCAGACCATCAAGCACCAGCAGGAGCGTTCCCGCCAGCTGGCCGAGGACCTGCGCCAGACCCTGGAGAGCTTCGAGCAGGCCGAGCGCCACCTAGAGGAAGACCGCAACAAGCAGGCCCAGTGGCAGGAAGAACTGGCCGGGGTGACCCCGGCCCTGGAACAGCTACAGGCGGCGGAAGCCACCTCGGCCCAGGCCCTGGTCGATGCCGAAGAGCACATGCAGAGCTGGCAGTTGGAGTGGGACGATTTCAACCAGCAGGCTGCCGAGCCGCGCCAGCAGGCCGAGGTGCAGCAATCCCGTATCCAGCACCTGGAGCAGGCCCTGACCCGCATCCAGGAGCGCATTTCCGCCCTGGACGAAGAGAAGTCGGGCCTGAGCGCTGGCCCCGCTGATGAGACCTGCGAGCGCCTGGGCGAGCAGATCGCCGAGCAGGAGCTAGCCATTCGCGCTGCCGAGAAGCGCAGCGAAGACCTGTTGGCGCAGGTGAATACCGCGCGCGACCGTCGCAACAGCCTGTCTGAGACTCTCGATGCCGCCCGCAGTGAACTGCAGGGCCAGCGCGGCCGCCACGCCTCACTGGATGCGCTGCAACAGGCCGCATCGGGCGCGGGGGAGGCGGTGGAGTCCTGGCTCGATCAGCAGCATATTGCCGATAAGCCGCGCTTACTGCAGCAGATCCAGGTGACTCCGGACTGGCAGCAGGCGGTGGAAACGGTGCTGGGCGACAGCCTGCAGGCGGTGTGTGTCGACCGCATCGATGCTTTTGCCGGGGCCCTGGCGCAGGCGCCGCGCGGCGAGGTCATGCTGCTGGACGGGCACAGTTCAGCAGCTGGTTCCCCTGACAGCCTGGCCGGCCAGGTCAGCGGCGCCGGGCATCTCTCGGGCGTACTGGGCAGCGTGCTGCTGGCCGATAGCCTGGCAGACGCCCTGGCCCGTCGCAGCAGCCTCAGCGGACAGCAGTCGCTGATTACCCGCGACGGCATCTGGGTGGGCGCCGACTGGGTGCGGGTCAGCAACCGCGCCGAGGAAGAATCCGGCGTGATCGCCCGCCAGCAGGAGCTGGAGAAACTGGCGGCGGCCATTACCGCAGGGGAGGCCCGCAGCAGCGAGCTGCAGGCCGAACTCGCCGCCACCGACACCCAGCTCAAGACCCTGGAGCAGCAGCGCCACGAGGCCCAGGGCCAGGTACAGGCGGTATCCCGCGAGCACGCCGACCTGGCGGCGGCTCTGAGTGCCGAGCAGGCCAAGATCGAGCAGATCAGCAAGCGCCGTGAGGGCATCAACCGCGAGATCGATGAATCCCGTGCCCAGTTCCAGGCAGAGCAGGACAGTATGGCGGAAGCTCGCCAGTTGCTGTCTGCCGCCATCGAACGCATGGAGCAGGATTCCAGGCAACGCGAAACCCTGCTGTCGCGCCGCGATGAGACCCGCACCCGCCTCGACCAGGCGCGCCAGGCGGCCCGTCACGACAAGGACACCGCGCACCAGACCGCCATGCAGCACCAGTCGCTGCAGGCGCAGCTGCAGTCCATGACCCAATCCATCGAGCGCACCACGGTGCAGGTGAAGCAGCTGGTGGAGCGCAAGCAGTCGCTGGAGGAGAATATCGCCAGCAACGACCAGCCTCTGGACGGCCTCAAGGGGGAGTTGGAGTCACAGCTCGAGAAGCGCCTGGTCGTGGAAACCGAACTGGGCGAGGCCCGCGATACGGTGGCCCGGATCGACGGCGAGCTGCGCGACGCCGAGGGCCTGCGCGCCCAGATCGAGCAGCGCAGCGCCACCGTGCGCAGCCAGCTCGAGCAGAAGCGCCTGGAGAACCAGACCCTGCAGGTGCAGCAGGAAACCCTGGAGCAGGCCCTGGCAGAGGGCGAGCAGAAAGCCGAGACCGTGCTGGAAACGCTGCCGGAGGAGGCCGAAGAGGCCGAGTGGCAGCGCCGCCTGGAGCAGGTCGGCAACCGCATTGCCCGCCTCGGCCCCATCAACCTGGCGGCTATCGACGAGTACAGCCAGCAGTCCGAGCGCAAAAACTACCTGGATGCCCAGAACGAGGACCTGGAGCAGGCCCTGCAGACCCTGGAATCCGCGATCCGCAAGATCGACAAGGAAACCCGCAACCGTTTCCGCGAGACCTTCGACCAGGTCAACTCCAGTCTCAAGGAACTGTTCCCGCGGGTATTCGGCGGTGGCTCTGCCTACCTGGAAATGACCGGCGAAGACCTGCTCGATACCGGCATCACCATCATGGCACGACCGCCGGGCAAGAAGAACGCCACCATCCACCTGTTGTCAGGTGGTGAAAAGGCGCTGACCGCGATCGCCCTGGTATTCTCGATATTCCGGCTCAATCCAGCCCCGTTCTGCATGCTGGACGAGGTCGACGCGCCGCTGGACGACGCCAATACCGGCCGCTATGCCCGCATGGTCAAGGAAATGTCTGACACGGTTCAGTTCATCTTCATCACCCACAACAAGATCACCATGGAGATGGCAGATCACCTGATGGGCGTTACCATGCAGGAACCTGGCGTGTCGCGGCTGGTCACAGTGGATGTAGACGAAGCGGCAGAGCTGGCGGCTTCCTGACTGGACACAGATTCAACCAGAAATCAGAGTTAGCTGCGGCGAAAGGTAGGCAGAGAGAAGAAGACAGGGACCCATGGATATAAGCGTGCGCGACTGGATGATCATCATCGGGGTACTGTTGATAGTGGCGGTACTGCTGGATGGCTACCGGCGCATGCGCGATCCCAACCGCATCCGCATGTCCCTGACACGGGTTCCGGACGGCCCCGATGACGATGTCAGCATGAGCCGGGAGCTCCCCAACGGCGGTGCCCGCGTCACGGCCCGCGAGTCTTCGGCTGGCAGGGCCGCAGCCAGCAGCCCGGCCCCCGACGCCAGCGACTTCGAAACCGAGCCTGGTTCGGAACACGGTATGGATGATCCGGAGGCAGCCGCTGCATCGCTGGAAGAACCACCGCTGCTGACCGAGCCGAGCGACCGGCCCGATCCCCTGTTTGATGCGCCCCCTGTCGATGAAACGGCTGTCGCGACCCCGGAACCGTTTTCCATGGGTGCCAACCGCACCGGTGGGGAGAACCTCGACCTGCTCGACGGCATCACCGCCGATGACGATGCCGCTATAAGAGCCGCTGCATCTGACTCCGATGCTCCCGCCGAAGTGCTGATGCTGCACGTTGTGTCCCGTGATGAGGCGGGTTTCAATGGCGAAGACATCCTGCAGGTGCTGCTGGCCTATAACCTGCGCTTCGGCGACATGGATTTTTTCCACTGCCACGAGGAATCCGCCGGCCGCGGCGCCATCCAGTTCAGCGTGGCCAACATGCTGCAGCCGGGGGTTTTCGACATCGACAAGATGTCTGACTTCTCCACTACCGGCCTGATTTTCTTCCTGACCCTGCCGGGTCCGCGCGACATGATGGCGGCCTTCGAGCATATGCTCGACACCGCCCGTGGCGTGGCGGAGAACCTCGGCGGCGATGTACTCGACGAGAGTCGCAGCGCCACCACCCGCCAGACGTTGGAGCACATGCGCCAGCGCATCCGCGACCTCGAACGTAAACTGCTGGCCCAGGCGGGGCGATAATCCCTATGAGCGCGACCGGGTCATCTGCAGCTGCCGATGAGATAGAGTCCCTGCGCGCACAGCTACGCGAGCACAACTACCGCTACTACGTGCTGGACGAGCCCAGCATTCCCGATGCCAGCTACGATCGGCTGATGCGCGAACTGCAGGCGCTGGAGGCGGCCCACCCGGAGCTGGTGACCGAGGACTCGCCGTCGCGCCGGGTTGGCGCCGAGCCCCTTACCGAGTTCACCCAGGTGCGCCACGAGCTGCCGATGCTGTCCCTCGACAACGCCTTCAGCGGCGAGGAGATGGCCGAGTTTGATCGCCGTGTTAAGCAGCGCCTGGAGCGGGAAGAGGACATCGAGTACGCCTGCGAACCCAAGCTCGACGGGATTGCGGTGAGCCTCTTGTACCGCGACGGTGTGCTGGAGCGCGGCGCCACCCGCGGCGACGGTCGCACCGGCGAGGACATTACCCACAATATCCGCACCGTGCAGTCCATTCCCTTACGGCTGATGGGCGAGGGCTTCCCGGCGCTGCTGGAAGTGCGCGGCGAGGTCTATCTGCCCCGGGACGGCTTTGAGGCCATGAACGAACAGGCCCGGGCCGAGGGCGGCAAGCTGTTCGTCAATCCGCGCAACGCCGCGGCAGGGACCCTGCGCCAGCTCGACCCGCGGGTCGCCGCATCGCGCCCCCTGGAGATGTGCTGCTACAGTGTCGGCGTGGTCGAGGGCGTGCCGGCCGGCGCTCATTGGCCGGACCAGCAGTCTGACATCCTCGACCAACTGCAGCGCTGGGGCCTGCGCATCAACGCTGAATCTGCCGTGGTGCAGGGTGTTGAAGGCTGCGACGCCTACTATGAGCGCCTGGCCGACAAGCGCGACAGCCTGGCCTATGACATCGACGGCATCGTCTTCAAGGTCAACGACATCGCGCTGCAGGAGGCGCTGGGTTTTGTGTCCCGGGCGCCGCGCTGGGCCATTGCCCGCAAATTCCCGGCCCAGGAAGAGAGCACCCGGTTGCTGGACGTGGAGTTCCAGGTGGGGCGCACCGGCGCCATTACCCCGGTGGCGCGACTGGAGCCGGTATTTGTGGGCGGGGTGACAGTCAGCAACGCCACTCTGCACAACCGCGACGAGATCGAACGGCTGGGCGTGAAGAAGGGCGACACGGTCATTGTGCGCCGGGCCGGCGACGTGATTCCCCAGGTGGTATCGGTGATAGAAAGCGAGCGCCCCGGTGACGCCCAGGCCATCCGCTTCCCGGACCACTGCCCGGTATGCGACTCGCCGGTGGAGCGGATCGAGGGCGAGGCAGTGATTCGCTGCACCGGCGGCCTGGTCTGCCAGGCCCAGCGCAAGCAGTCGCTCAAGCACTTCGCCTCGCGTCGGGCCATGGATGTCGATGGCCTCGGCGACAAGCTGGTGGACCAACTGGTGGACGAGGGCCTGGTGGAAAACGCCGCCGACCTTTACAGACTTTCCGTTGAGCAGCTGGCCGGTCTCGAACGCATGGCAGAGAAGTCGGCGCGGAACCTCGTGGATGCGCTGGAGACCAGTAAACAGACCAGCCTGGCGCGCTTCATCTTCGCACTGGGAATTCGCGAGGTGGGGGAAGCCACCGCTCTCAACCTCGCCAACCACTTCGGCGACCTGCCGCCCATCATCGCCGCCAGCGAGGAGCAGCTGCTGGCGGTGGACGACGTCGGCCCGATCGTCGCCGACCATATTCGCCAGTTCCTCGACGCTGAACAGAACCTCGAGGTCATCGATGCCCTGGTCACAGCCGGGGTGGCCTGGGAGAAAGTCGAGGTGGCGGACGCCGCCGAGTTGCCGCTGGCCGGCCAGACCTGGGTGGTCACCGGCACGCTGGAAGCTACCAGTCGTGACGGCGCCAAGCAGGCCCTGCAGCAGCTCGGCGCCAAAGTGGCCGGCAGCGTGTCGAAGAAAACCAGCTGTGTTGTGGCCGGGCCGGGGGCCGGGTCCAAGCTCAGCAAAGCCGAGGAGTTGGGCGTCGAGGTGATTGACGAGCAGGCGTTCCTGGCATTGTTGGACAAGCACGGTGTCGAATTGTGAAGGGGAATCCGGTGATGCCCCTGGAACATAGGCAACGGTCCATGGTCATGCCGGCACTGTTACTGGCGGCCCTGGTGCTGGGCGGCTGTACCACCTCGCCGCCGTCGGACGTAAACGACATCTGCGCCATCTTCGAGGAGAAGGACGGCTGGTACGACGACGCGGAGGACTCCCGCAAGCGCTGGGGCAGCTCGATCCCGGTGATGATGGCCATCATGCACCAGGAATCCCGCTTCCAGGCCAAGGCCAAGCCGCCGCGCCGGAAAATCCTCTGGGTCATCCCGGGACCGCGGCCCTCCAGTTCCTACGGCTATACCCAGGCCCTCGAGGAGACCTGGGATGTGTACATTCGCGATGCCGGGAACTACGGGGCTGACCGGGACAAATTCGGCGACTCCATCGACTTCATAGGCTGGTACAACCACCAGAGCTACCGTCGCAGCGGCATCAAGAAGGACGACCCCTACCACCTGTACCTGGCCTACCACGAGGGTCACGGTGGCTTTAACAAGCGTACCTTCAAGAACAAGCAGTGGCTCAAGGATGTGGCGAAGAAGGTCTCGCGGCAGTCATCGCGCTACACCACCCAGCTGAATCGCTGCGAGGAAGACCTCAAGGACAAGGGCTGGTGGCCCTGGTAAGGCTGAATAAGCTGCCGTCATCCCCGCCTGCGCGGGGATGACGGAAAACGCGGGGATGACGGAAAACGCGGGGGTGATGGTAAATACGCTGGATTAGCTCTTGTGAGAGTGTTTCGAGAGTTGGGCTTTGTCATAATGCGGTAATAATTGCGACTTTTAATACCGTGTCTTATATGCCCATAGGGAAAACTGTCATATGAGTGACCGCACGGTACTGATCGTCGACGATGAATTTGCCATCCGCGACATGCTGCGCATGGCGTTGGAGATCGCAGAATTCAACTGCCTCGAGGCGGAGAATATCCAGTCCGCCTATCAGGTCATCGTCGACGAACGACCGGATATCGTGCTGCTGGACTGGATGCTGCCGGGCGGCAGCGGTATCGAGCTGCTGCGTCGCCTCAAGCGCAACGAGGCCACCAGGGATCTGCCTGTGATCATGCTGACCGCCAAGACCACCGAAGACAACGTGATCCAGGGCCTGGACGTGGGCGCAGACGACTACATTACCAAGCCCTTTGCACCTCGTGAGCTGATCGCTCGCATACGCGCACTGCTGCGTCGCAGCACCGGCGGTGTAGAAGAGAGTACCCTGCAGGTTGCCGAACTGACCCTGGACAGCGACTCCAAGCGTATTTTCCTGGCTGGTGACCTCATCGATCTCGGCCCCACCGAATTCCGGCTGCTGCAGTTCTTCATGTCCCACCCGGAGCGCGCTTACACCCGCAACCAGCTTCTGGATCAGGTGTGGGGCGCTAACGTCTACGTCGAGGAGCGCACGGTTGATGTACACATCCGCCGCCTGCGCAAGTCCCTGCAGACCGGGAACCACGATTACAGTCGCCTGATCCAGACCGTGCGCGGTACCGGCTATCGCTTTTCGGCGCGCGGAGTCGCCCTGTAGTGGCCACCGCCAGTTGGTGGAAAGAATTTCGAAAGGTCGTACTCTATTTCCTGGTAGTCGTCGGTCTCGGCGCTGCCTCAGGCTTTGGTCTCGAAGCACTGGCCATCGCCGCTCTGCTCCTGGTTATCTACTGGCTCAACCAGCTGCGCCGCGTGTCCGACTGGATGCGCCGGCCCGACGTCGAGCCTCCCGAGGCACGAGGCCTGTGGGGCGAATTCTTCGATAGCATCTACCGCCTGCAGCGGCACGATCGCGAAGAACGCGACCGCCTGCAAACCGCGGTCAGCTACCTGCGCGATTCGCTGGCCGCGCTCAAGGACGCCGCGGTGTTGATAGACCCCTCGGCCAATATCGAGTGGTGCAACGCGGCGGCCCAGGAACTGCTGGGCCTGCAGTACCCGCGCGATCGCGGCCAGGCCATCGTTAACCTGCTGCGGGTCCCCAATTTCAGCGCCTACTTCATTGAAGGCGACTATCACGAACCATTGCTGATCGAGAGCCCTCTGGACCCGGCGCTACAGCTACAGGTGGAGGTTACCGCCTTCGGCCGCGGCAGCCGGCTCATGTTCTGCCGCGACGTGACCCGCGAGCAGCAGCTCGAGAAGATGCGCCGCGACTTCGTGGCCAACGTGTCTCACGAGCTTCGCACACCGCTTACCGTGATCTCCGGGTACCTGCTGACCCTTATGGATACCGATCTCGGTCAGGAGGAGCGCCTGCAGCGGCCGATGTTGCAGATGCAGCAGCAGGCCGAGCGCATGGAAACCCTGCTGCGCGATTTGCTGTGGCTGTCGCAGATCGAGGCCAGCGAGGGTGGCGAAGAGCACCCGGCCCTGGATATGCGCGATCTGATCAACGAGGTACGGGAGTTTGCCCTGGGCGCCTACCCCGACCGGGTGATCAACACTGAAATCCGCAGCGAGTGCTCTATCAACGGCAATTACAAACACCTGTACAGCGCCGTGTCCAATCTCGTCATCAACGCCCTCAAGTACAGCGAGGGGGATATCAACATAGAGTGGTCGGAAAGGGAGAACGCCTGTTGCCTGGCGGTGCGCGATTGCGGGCCGGGTATCGATGCGGTGCATCTGCCGCGACTGACCGAGCGCTTCTACCGGGTCGACAAGAGCCGTTCCCAGGGTACCGGTGGCACCGGCCTCGGCCTCGCCATCGTCAAGCACGTGCTGGCGGGGCACAATGCCCGTCTGGAGATAGAGAGTGAGGTCGGGGTGGGCAGCACTTTCAGCTGTATATTTGCGCTGTCACACGACTGACACAAAAGTAGGGAAATGAAACCATCTCGGTTCCGGCATCGACGCGTGCCAGCTACGGCAGCGCTTTTCTCCGGCTTGCGGTTGGTGGTGCTAATGGTGCTGCTGCATCCGCTGGCTGTGTCTGCTGCCCTCGACCCGGAGTTACCTGGCTACGCGCCCGCCCGCGGTGTGGCGGGTAATCTTTCCAGTGCCGGTTCCGATACGCTTGCCAACCTGATGACCCTGTGGGCCGAGGCCTTCAAGCGCTACTACCCCAATGTGCAGGTGCAGGTGCAGGCCGCCGGGTCTTCCACCGCGCCACCGGCCTTGACTGAAGGTACCGCCAGCTTCGGTCCCATGAGTCGCGCCATGAAGGACGGCGAGCGGCAGGCTTTTGAAAATCGCTTCGGCTACCAGCCCACGGCAATCCCGGTGGCCATCGACGCGGTGGCCATCTATGTGCACAAGGACAATCCACTCGCCGGCCTTACCCTGCCCGAGGTTGACGCGGTCTTCTCGGCAACGCGTCGCTGCGGACGCAGCGAAAGCATCCGCCATTGGGGTGAACTGGGGCTCACGGGTTTCTGGGAGGGCAGCAACGTCCAGTTGTTCGGGCGCAATTCGGTGTCCGGTACCTATGGCTTCTTCAAACAGGAAGCGTTGTGCAACGGTGACTTTGCGAGCCGCGTGAACGAGCAGCCTGGCTCTGCCTCGGTGGTGCAGGCGATCTCCACCGCGGTCAACGGTATCGGCTACTCCGCCCTCGGCTATCGCACTGCCAGTGTGAAGGCCGTGCCGCTGGCGCGGGCTGAGGGCAAGCCCTTCGTGGCTCCCAATACGGCCACTGCCACCAATGGTGATTACCCGCTGTCGCGCTTGATGTATATCTATGTGAACAAGGTGCCAGGCCGCCCGTTGCCGCCGCTGGAACGTGAGTTCCTGACTCTGGTGCTATCGCGCCAGGGCCAGCAGGTAGTGATCAAAGACGGCTATATCCCGCTGCCCGCTGAGCTGGCGCGGCGCGCCCGCGAGGCACTGCTTCTGTGAGTCGCGCCAGCAGCCCCGAGTGGTGGCCACGCTGGCGCCGCTTCAAGGACCGGTGCGCGACCCTGGTCATCAGCACTGGCGGCGGCGTGGTGTTGTTTACCATCCTCATGCTGTTCGTGTTCCTGATCTACGAAATCATGCCGCTGCTGCGCCCTGCCACCATGGCGCCGCAGCCGCCGCTAGCGCTGGAAGATGTTGGCGCCCCCGCCTGGCTGGAAGCCGAGGAATACGGGATGCTGACTTTCATCCTGGCCCATGATGGCACCGCTCGCTTCAACCGTATCGCAGACGGCAGTGAGGTGAAGCGCATACGGGTGGCGGACGCGGGCCAGCAGCTTGTCGCTGCCAGTCGCCGGGGCGACGGTGCCCTGGCGCTGGGCTATGAGGATGGCAGTGTGCGCGTCATCAGGGGTAGCTACAGCTATACCATCCGCGATGGGCAGCGGCAGGTGAAGCCGGAGCTTGATTATCCCTGGGGGACTGCGCCACTGCGGTTCGGTGAATCGGTGGTGAATCGCCTGGCTATGGGTCTTGGAAGCGAGCTGATGGCGGTGCAGTTTGCTTCCGGGGAGCTCGCCCTGTGGCGGCCACCTGTAACCACGCCGGTGCCAGAGGAAGGCCTTCCGGCTCCGCAGCCGAGCCCGATCTCCCTGGGGGTGCAGCCCGGCGCCGCCTCGCTGCACCTGATGGATGACAATCGCTGGCTGGTGCTGCTGACAGCTGCGGGCAGCTATCAGCTCTGGAGCCTGATGGAGGCCCCGGTGCTGGCGGCTGAAGGCCAGTTGTTCAGCAATGCTGAAGTGCTGACTGCCAGTACCCTGTTGCAAGGCGACCTCTCCCTGATAGCGGCCTCCTCGGCGGGCGGACTGTACCGTTACCTGGTCACCGGGCGCGGCGAGTCGGGCCGGCTCAGTCGCGTGCGCAGCTATGACACGGCAGGGGTAGTCATCGACCGCTTGCTGCCGGAGCACAGGCGCAGGGGCTTCCTGGCTTTTGGCGAGGGCGAACTGCAGTGGTTTCACGCTACTGCTGGCGAGCGCTCCCTGCGCGCGCCCCTGGCGCTGGACGCGTCCGCTACCGTGGCGCTTTCGCCCCGGTCCGACCGTTTGCTGCTGGTCGACGAGCAGGGCCAGGTGCGCCAGTGGTTGCTGGAGAATGCGCACCCCGAGGTATCCCTGACCTCCTTGTGGCGCAAGGTCTGGTATGAAAGTTACGACGAGCCCGCCTGGGTCTACCAGTCGTCGGCCGCCAGTAATAACTACGAGTCCAAGTACAGCATAACGCCGCTGGCCTTCGGCACTATCAAGGCCGCCTTTTACGCCATGCTGTTTGCCATGCCCGTCGCCATCGGAGGCGCCATCTATGCGGCGTTCTTCATGGCGCCGTCACTGCGGCGTCGCATCAAGCCGCTGGTCGAGTTGATGGAAGCTATGCCCACGGTCATTCTCGGTTTCCTGGCAGGGCTGTGGATGGCACCACTGGTAGAGGACAACCTGTCGCAGTTGCTGACTTTGATCGTGCTGCTGCCGGTGGGGGTAGTGGTTTTTGCGCTACTCTGGTCGCGCCTGCCACTGCGCTTGCGCGGGCTGTTGCCAGAGGGCTGGCATGCCATTTTGCTGCTGCCGGTGATAGCTGGCCTGGCGTGGCTGGCGCTGGCCCTGGGGGCGCCTGTTGAACAGCTGTTCTTTGGCGGCGACGCGCGGAGCTGGGTCAGCACCGAGCTGGGGCTTGCCTATGACCAGCGCAATGCGGTGATTGTTGGTATTGCCATGGGTTTTGCGGTGATTCCCACCATCTTTTCCATCGCTGAGGATGCCATCTACTCGGTGCCACGGCACCTGAGCCAGGGCAGCCTGGCCCTTGGGGCGACCCCCTGGCAGACACTGACCGGGGTAGTGCTGCCTACCGCCAGCCCGGGGGTTTTCTCCGCGTTGATGATCGGCTTCGGTCGTGCAGTGGGCGAGACCATGATTGTGCTGATGGCCACCGGCAATACGCCGATCATGGATTTCAATATCTTTGAGGGCATGCGCACGCTGGCGGCCAATATTGCCGTTGAGGTGCCGGAGGCTGAAGTGGACAGCACCCACTATCGCATCCTGTTCCTCGCCGCCTTCATCCTGTTTGTGTTCACCTTCGGTTTGAACACGGTGGCCGAGGTGGTGCGCCAGCGGCTGCGCGCCCGCTACGGGGCGCTGGGATGAGCGTCGAGCGGAAAAGCCTCTATCTGGGCCGCAGGGGTGGAATTGCGCACTGGTTTCGCAGCGGTGAACCCATGGTGTGGCTCAATGCCGGCGCTGTCAGCTTCGCGTTGTTGTCGGTGTTCGGCCTGCTGTGGCTGCTGGCCTGGCACGGCCTGGGCCACTTCTGGCCGCGCGAGTTGCTGGAGTTCAGCGTCAGCCGCGAAGGTGAGCTGTATACCGTGCTCGGCGAGCAGGTTTCCCGCGAGCGCGTCAGCACCGATCAGTTGCGGGCGGTAGGGGTCAGGACTTCGGCCAGCGGCAAGTGGGAGTTGCGTCGCCTGGTCAAGCGCGGCAACCGCGATTTTCTCGATACCGACTTCGCCTGGCTGCTGGATTCAAGCATCGTCGAGATCCGTCGCCCCCGCGCCGTCATGCGGGTAGAGAGACTGGAGTGGGGCAACCTCTACGGGCGTCTGTTGGGCATCGAAGATCGCGGTAAACCTGTGGCCACCACAGCCGCCGCGGACGAAGCAGCGACCTGGGCCCTGTTCCAGGCGCTGGTGGCTGAGAACGAGGTGATGCGAGCGGCGATTCGAGACCTGGAGGGCGAGGAGGTCGGTCGCATCAACTTCGACATGGAGCGGCTGCGCCTGCGCGAGCGACGGCTGGCTCTGGCAGGGGAGGCGCTGCCGGCCGAGCTGGCGGAACGGCGCCGGGCGCTGGAGGCCGACTACGAGGTGGCGCGTCAGCGCCTTCTGACACTCTATGAACAAAGTGAGCGCTACAGCTATCGCGTCGCGCTGGCTGACGGTCGCGAGGTGACCCTGCCGCTGGGCCAGGTGGTACGCGCGATTCTGCCCAATGATATGGGTGTGCTGTCCAAGCTCAATTACTATCGTGTCAGGCTCTGGGAGTTCCTGTCCGACGACCCCCGCGAGGCCAATACCGAGGGCGGCGTATACCCGGCGATTTTCGGCACCGTCCTCATGGTGCTATTGATGTCGATTATGGTCACGCCTTTTGGCGTGCTCGCCGCGGTGTTTCTACACGAGGTGGCGGGGCAGGGCCGCGTAACCCGGGTGTTTCGCGCCGCCGTCAACAATCTCGCCGGGGTGCCGTCCATCGTCTATGGCATCTTCGGCCTGGGCTTTTTCGTCTATGGTGTCGGCGGCGAGCTCGACCGGCTGTTCTTTCCCGAGGCATTGCCCAGCCCCACGTACGGCACACCGGGGCTGATGTGGGCCTCACTGACCCTTGCGCTGTTGACGCTGCCGGTGGTGGTCGTCGCCACCGAGGAAGGCCTGGCGCGCGTTCCCCAGTCGATTCGCGAGGGGAGTCTCGCGCTCGGCGCAACACGGGCTGAAACACTGTGGCGAGTAGTGCTGCCTATGGCCAGCCCGGCGATGATGACCGGGGTGATTCTCGCTGTGGCCCGCGCGGCGGGCGAAGTTGCCCCGCTGATGCTGGTGGGGGTGGTGAAGCTGGCACCAACACTGCCCCTGGACGGAAATTTCCCGTACCTTCACCTGGAACAGAAGTTCATGCACCTGGGCTTCCATATATACGACGTGGGCTTCCAGAGCCCCAACATCGAAGCGGCGCGCCCGCTGGTATATGCTACCGCCCTGTTACTGGTCGTGATTATCGCGCTGCTGAACCTGGCAGCGGTGGCACTCAGGAACCGTTTGCGTGAGCACTACGCCGCGTTGGACGCCCCAGTTTAGCAAGCAGCAGGAAGCGCATGGATAAGCCGGACACTCACGACAAACCCGTGGCTACCCACGGTTTTGACCTCGATGCACTCCATCGCCGGCCCCAGGCCCCCATCCAGGAGGCTGATATCGCGCTGTCCGTTGAGCGGCTCAATCTCAGCTACAGCGGCAAGCCGGCGTTGAGGGATATCCACTTCAGCATTCCCCGGCGCAGGGTCACTGCGTTTATCGGCCCCAGCGGTTGTGGCAAATCGAGCCTGCTGCGTTGCTTCAACCGCATGAATGACCTGGTGGATGGCTGTGTCGTCAGCGGTCGGGTCATGCTGGAGGACACCAATATCTACCTGCCCACGGTGGATGTGTCACAGCTAAGGCGCCGCGTGGGCATGGTGTTCCAGAAGCCCAACCCGTTCCCGATGTCGATATACGAGAATGTGGCTTACGGCCTGCGCATCCAGGGTATCAACCGTAGGCGTCACCTCGATGAAATCGTCGAGAAGTCGCTGCGCTCGGCAGCGCTGTGGGATGAAGTCAAGGACCGGCTGCAGGACAACGCGCTGGGCTTGTCCGGCGGCCAGCAGCAGCGCCTGGTCATAGCCCGTACCATTGCCGTGGAGCCGGAAATGGTGCTGCTGGATGAACCCGCTTCCTCGTTGGACCCGATCTCCACGTTAAGAATTGAGGAGCTCATCTACGAATTGAGATCCAAGTACACCATCGTGATCGTGACGCACAATATGCAGCAGGCCGCGCGGGTATCCGATATGACCGCGTTCATGAATCTGGGCCGGCTGGTAGAGTACGACAGCACCGATCGGCTGTTTACCAATCCTCAGCAGCGGCAAACGGAAGACTACATCACGGGTCGATACGGATGAGGGGCATGGTCGAACAGGACTCCTACCGCCAACATATCTCAGGGCAGTTCAGCCGGGAGCTGGAGCCCGTCACCGCCCGTATGCTGGAGATGGGCGGCGTGCTGGAGAAGCAGGTCTAGATACCAATTGCTCGGACACCTCCCTTAGTTACTCGCCTCTTGCAAAGGTGCGGACATCGCCGATTGTCTTGCGGCAGGTCATGGGTCGCCTACGGGAGTCGCGGCTATTACACTTAGCCCCCTCAAGGAGATCTGCATGTCCCGATTCTGGAACCCCATGGTGGCAGGGCTGTCACCCTATGTGCCCGGCGAGCAGCCGAGCGAGCAAGACCTGGTCAAACTCAATACCAACGAGATGCCCTTTGGCCCCTCGCCGAGGGTAATTGAGGCGATTCACGCCGCGGCCAGCGATGCCCTGCGCCTGTACTCGGACCCGGAGAGCACTGCACTCAAGGAAGCCTACGCTCGCGCCCTCGGCATCGATCCTGCACAGGTATTTCCCGGCAATGGCTCGGACGAGGTGCTGGCCCACACCTTCCGCGCCCTGTTCAACGACAGCGCGCCAATCCTGTACCCGGATATTACCTACAGCTTCTACCCGGTGTACTGCTCGTTCTTCGGCCTCGAGGCGAAGACCGTGCCGCTGACCGACGGCTTCGAGATCGACCTGGCGGAGTACCGCCAGCCCAATGGCGGCATCATCTTCCCGAATCCCAATGCGCCTACCGGTATCGCGCTGCCGCTTGCCGGCATTGAGGCCCTGCTGCAGGACAACACCGACACCGTGGTGGTGGTGGATGAGGCCTACGTGGATTTCGGTGCCGAGTCCGCGGTGTCGCTGATTGATCGCTACCCAAACCTGCTGGTCATCCAGACCCTGTCGAAGTCCCGTGCGCTGGCGGGCCTGCGGGTAGGGGCTGCCTTTGGTGATGCCGAACTGATCGAGGGCCTGCAACGGGTCAAGAACAGCTTCAATTCCTACCCGCTGGACCGGCTCGCGCAGGCCGGTGCCACCGCGGCCCTGGATGACCAGGCGTGGTTCGAGACGCGCCGCGACGAGATCATGGCAAATCGCGAGGCATTGACGGTGGGCCTTGAAGGCCTGGGCTTCGAAGTGCTGCCTTCCATGGCCAACTTCGTATTTGCCCGGCACCCCGCCGGTGAAGCGAGAGCGCTGCAGCAGGGCTTGCGCGCCGAGGGTATCGTGGTACGCCACTTCGACAAGCCGCGCACCCGCGACTTCCTGCGCATTACCGTGGGAACGGCTGACCAGTGTGAAAGAGTAGTGGAGGTACTGGGCGGCCTGCTGGCCGCCTGAGTCTTGCCTGGCTCTTCCCGGACTCTCGCCCGGGTTAGAGTTTCTTGAGTACTACGCTGCCGATGCTGTAACCGGCACCGAAAGAGCACAGCACGCCGGTATCGCCGGGGGCGAAATCGTCGTGGTGTTTGTGGAAGGCGATCACCGAGCCCGCCGAACTGGTGTTGGCGTACTCGTCGAGAATGGTCGGCGCTTCCTCGGCGCTGGCCTCGCGGCCCAGCACCCGGCGGCTGATGAGCTGGTTCATGTTGAGGTTGGCCTGGTGCAGCCACATGCGCTTGAGGCCCTGGGCGTCCAGTGACAGGCTACCCAGGTGCTCGAGAATCAGCTCAGCCACCATCGGGCACACTTCCTTGAAGACCTTGCGGCCATTCTGGCGGAACAGCTTGTCGGGCTGGCCGATGCCGCTCTCGTCGCCGCGGTTCAGGAAGCCGAAGTTGTTACGGATATTGTTGGAGAACTTGGTCTTGAGCCGGGTGCCGAGAATTTCGAACTGGTCATCCGAGGTGGCGTTGTCCTTGCGTTCAACCACCACTGCCGTGCACACGTCTCCGAAGATGAAGTGGGCATCGCGATCGCGAAAGTTGAGGTGACCCGAACAGATCTCCGGGTTGACCACCAGAACGCAGTCGGCGCTGCCATTGACGATGCTGTCGCGGGCGGCCTGGATGCCGAAGGTGGCCGATGAACAGGCCACGTTCATGTCGTAGCCCCAGCCCTCGATGCCCAGCGCATCCTGCAGCTCCACGGCGATGGCCGGGTAGGCACGCTGCAGGTTGGAGCAGGCGACGATCACCGCGTCGATATCGGCAGCGGTCTTGCCCGCGCGCTCCATGGCCTCATTGGCGGCGATCACGCCGATCTCGCACTGCAGCGACTGCTCTTCGTTGGGCCGCTCGGCGATGCGCGGCGCCATGCGTCCGGGGTCCAGCACGCCGTCCTTGTCGATCACGTAGCGGGCCTTGATGCCCGAAGCTTTCTCAATGAACTCGGCGGAGGAATGCTCAAGCGCAAGCATGCTGCCTGCAGCGATGGCCTCGGCGTGCTCGGTGTTGTAGTTGTCGACGAACTGGTTGAACGACTCTACCAGTTCCTCATTGCTGATGGACAGAGACGGGGTGTACAGCCCCGTCCCGCTAATGACACAGGCTGTCATTAGCGCTTATCGACAGGCAGGTAGTCCCGCTGGGTGTGGCCGGTGTACAGCTGTCGCGGGCGACCGATGCGGTAGCTGCCGCTGATCATCTCGTTCCAGTGTGCGATCCAGCCCACGGTGCGGCCGATGGCGAAAATCACCGTGAACATGCTGGTGGGAATGCCGATAGCCTTGAGAATGATGCCGGAATAGAAGTCGACGTTCGGGTAGAGCTTCTTCTCGATGAAGTAATCGTCTTCCAGGGCGATTTGCTCGAGGCGCTTGGCAATCGCCAACAGCGGGTCGTTTTCGATGCCGAGCTCGGCCAGTACTTCGTCACAGCTCTGCTTGAGTACCGTGGCGCGTGGGTCGAAGTTCTTGTAGACGCGGTGGCCAAAGCCCATCAGGCGGAAGGGATCATTCTTGTCCTTGGCGCGGGCCACGAACTCGTCGATGCGGTCCGGGTCGCCGATCTCTTCCAGCATGTTCAGTACCGCCTCGTTGGCGCCGCCATGGCTCGGCCCCCACAGGGCGGCGATCCCGGCCGCAATACAGGCGAAGGGATTCGCACCTGAAGACCCCGCCAGGCGCACCGTGGAGGTGGAGGCGTTCTGCTCGTGGTCGGCGTGCAGCAGGAAGATGCGGTCCATGGCCTTGGCCAGTACCGGGTTCACATTGCTCGGCTCGCAGGGCGTACCGAACATCATGTGCAGGAAGTTCTCGCCGTACCCCATGCTGTTATCCGGGTACATGAAGGGCTGGCCGATTGAGTACTTGTAGCTCATTGCTGCCAGCGTCGGCATCTTGGCGATCAGGCGGAAGGCTGCGACCTCGCGGTGCTTCTCGTCGCTGATGTCGGTGGAGTCGTGGTAGAAGGCTGACAGGGCGCCGACCACGCCGCAGAGGATGGCCATCGGGTGCGCGTCGCGACGGAAGCCGCGGAAGAAATAGGTCAACTGGTCGTGCACCATGGTGTGGTAGCGCACGGTGTTTTCGAAAGTCGCCTTCTGCTCGGCAGTGGGAAGCTCCCCGTACAGCAGCAGGTAGCAGGTTTCCAGGTAGTCGGAGTGCTCGGCAAGTTGGTCGATGGGATAGCCGCGGTGCAACAGGATGCCCTTGCCACCATCGATGTAGGTAATCTGCGATTCGCAGGCCGCGGTGGAAACAAAGCCTGGATCGTAGGTAAACATGCCTTTCCCGGTGAGTCCGCCCACGTCGACCACGTCGGGCCCGATGCTGCCTGAGTAGACTGGCAGATCGATTGCCTCGTCCATGCCATCGATGGAAAGGGTTGCTTTTTTGTCGCTCATGGAGGGTCCTGTTTTCACGCTTGGGCGGGGTGCTCAACTATAGAGTTTCGGTCGAGATTGTCAATTGGACGCAGGCCTCACAAGCCAGCGCTGCCGGGGCGTCGCGTTGTATTTGCAACGCCATGTGCCTATACTCTTGCGCGGTTTCGCGGGAGCGCCATTCAGCGATATAACGACGCATCAAAGCTACGCATCGCACGGCGCGCCCACCACGTCACAGGATCCCGGCAAGAAGGACCGTGGCGCACAAACAACGATACCCCGTACGGGGCCACATACTGGTATCGAACATCGTGAATGACACTAGACCTGTAAACCTGGACCTGAGCACTATCAAGCTCCCGATCACGGCGATCACGTCCATCCTCACCCGCATTTCCGGGGTCATCAATTTCGTTTCTGTCGGCATCATGCTCTATCTGCTGGATATGAGCCTGTCGAGCCCGCAGGGATTCGCCGAGGTGAAATCCCTGCTGGATGGCCCGCTGGTCAAGCTGGTTGTGTGGGGCATTGTTTCGGTGAGCATCTATCATGGCCTGGCCGGCCTCAAGCACCTGGTGGGTGACTTCGGCTATGGCGAGACGCTGGAAGGCGGAGTGCTGGGCTCACGCATCATTATTGTGCTGTCTGTTGTTCTGATTGCGCTGGCGGGGATGTGGATATGGTAACTGCAGTAACTAACCTGGGCCGCTCCGGCCTTTACGACTGGCTGGTACAGCGCGTCAGCGGCGTGATTCTGCTGGCCTGGTTCAGCATTATCGGTACCTACATTGGCATGAACGGCGACATGAGCCATGCCCAGTGGCAGGCCTTCTTCGGCCAGACCTGGATGCAGGTGCTGAGCGTGGCGGCGGTGCTGTCGATCGGCGTGCACGCCTGGATCGGCCTGTGGTGCGTACTGACCGACTACCTGACCACGCGCATGATCGGCGCGAACGGCAACGTCATTCGTGGCATAGCCAGTGCCGTCTGCGGCGTGACCCTGTTTACCTACATGATCTGGGGTCTGCAGATCGTCTGGGTCGGTTGAGCATCGGGCCCGGCTGCTTTGGCGGGTACATTGTTTGGCCCTGCAAGACCCGATACATTTTTAAGAATCCGCGTCTTATGACAGCGATACCTGGAGACACGTGAAACATGGCTTCCATTCGTACCATTTCCTTTGATGGCGTCATCGTCGGTGGCGGCGGCTCCGGCATGCGCGCTGCGCTGCAGCTGGCCCAGTCCGGTTACAAGACCGCAGTTATCAGCAAGGTCTTCCCAACCCGCTCCCACACCGTGTCTGCCCAGGGCGGAATCACCTGCGCGATTGCCAGCGCCGACCCCAACGATGACTGGCGCTGGCACATGTACGATACGGTCAAGGGCTCCGACTACATCGGCGACCAGGACGCTATTGAGTACATGTGTTCGGTGGGTCCGGAAGCGATTTTCGAGCTGGAGCACATGGGCCTGCCGTTCTCCCGCACGGAAGAGGGACGCATCTACCAGCGTCCCTTCGGCGGCCAGTCCAAGAACTTTGGTGAGGGCGGCCAGGCGGCCCGCACCTGCGCGGCGGCGGACCGCACCGGCCACGCCCTGCTGCACACGCTGTACCAGAACAACGTAAAGAACAACACGCAGTTCTTCAATGAGTGGTTTGCCGTAGACCTGGTGAAGAACCAGGACGGCGCGGTAGTTGGCGTGATCGCCATCGATATCGAGACCGGCGAGACCGTGTTCGTGAAGTCGAAGGCCACGGTATTTGCTACCGGCGGCGCGGGTCGCATCTATGCCTCAACCACCAATGCCCACATCAACACCGGTGACGGCGTCGGCATGGCCATGCGCGCCGGCTTCCCCCTGCAGGACATGGAGATGTGGCAGTTCCACCCCACCGGCATCTACGGCGCCGGCACCCTGGTGACCGAGGGTTGCCGCGGTGAGGGTGGCTACCTGATCAACAAGGACGGTGAGCGCTTCATGGAGCGCTACGCTCCCAATGCCAAGGACCTGGCCGGCCGCGACGTGGTGGCCCGCTCCATGGTGCTGGAAATTCTCGAAGGCCGCGGCTGTGGCCCCGAGGGCGACCACGTCTTCCTGAAGCTCGACCACCTCGGCGAGGAGGTGCTGGAGTCGCGCCTGCCGGGCATTCTCGAGCTTTCGCGCACCTTTGCCCACGCAGACCCGGTCAAGGAGCCCATCCCGGTGGTGCCGACCTGCCACTACATGATGGGCGGTACGCCGACCAATATTCACGGCCAGGCCCTGACCGTCGACGCCGACGGCAACGACCAGGTCATTCCCGGCTTCTATGCCTGTGGCGAGGCAGCCTGTGTGTCCGTACACGGCGCCAACCGCCTGGGCGGCAATTCGCTGCTGGACCTGGTAGTGTTCGGCCGAGCCTCCGGTCTGTTCATCGAGGACGCCCTGCGCACCGGCATCGAGCTGCGCGAGCCCAGCGACAGCGACATCGACGAGGCCATGCAGCGCCTCAACAAGGTCAACGCTTCCTCCGAAGGTGAGAAGACCGCGGACCTGCGCAAGGAGCTGCAGACCATCATGCAGAACCACTTCGGTGTGTTCCGCAAGGGCGACTTCATGGCTGAGGGCGTGAAGAAGCTGGAAGAGCTGCGCCCGCGCATCGAGAATGCCCACCTTGAAGACAAGAGCCAGGCCTTCAACACCGCCCGCATCGAGCTGCTCGAACTGCAAAACCTGCTGGAGACGGCCGAGGCGACGGCGATTTCTGCCGAGCAGCGTACCGAGAGCCGTGGCGCTCACGCCCGTGAGGACCTGCCGGAGCGCGACGACGAGAATTGGCTGTGCCACTCGTTGTACCTGCCGAATGAGAAGCGCCTGAGCAAGCGCTCGGTGAACTTCACGCCCAAGACCATGGATGGCTTCGAGCCGAAAATCCGCACCTACTGATTACGAGGATTTCCCGACATGTTGCAAGTCAGTATCTACCGCTACAACCCGGAGACCGACAAGGAACCGTATATGCAGGACCTTGAAGTCGACACCGGCGGCAAGGATATGATGGTGCTGGACGTCCTCGAACTGCTGAAAGGTGAAGACCCGTCCATCACCTACCGCCGCTCCTGCCGCGAGGGTGTATGCGGTTCCGATGGCATGAACATCAACGGTAAGAATGGCCTTGCCTGCATAACCCACCTGTCTGACACGGTGAAAAACAACAAGCTGGTGCTGCGCCCGCTGCCGGGCCTGCCGGTAGTGCGCGACCTGGTGGTGGACATGAGCCTGTTCTACCAGCAGTACGAAAAGATCCAGCCTTACCTGCAGAACAACACGCCGGCACCCGCTATCGAGCGACTGCAGTCTCCAGAGGAGCGTGCCAAGCTCGACGGACTGTATGAGTGCATCCTGTGCGCATGCTGCTCCACCAGCTGCCCGTCATTCTGGTGGAACCCGGACCGCTTCATCGGCCCGGCGGGCCTGCTGCAGGCCTACCGCTTCCTGGCCGACTCTCGCGATACCGCCACTGAGGAGCGCCTGGCCAACCTGGATGATCCCTTCAGCGTGTTCCGCTGCCATAACATCCAGAACTGCGTCAACGTGTGCCCGAAGGGTCTCAACCCGACCCGCGCCATCGGCCACATCCGCACCATGTTGTTGCAACGAGGCGCCTGATACCCTCACGTGTAGAAAAAACCCCGGCCATGACCGGGGTTTTTTTTGTGCCCGTCATTCCCGGGCCCTCCTCTGTCATTACCGCGAAGGCGGGAATCCAGCCCTCGATCTCTGGATTCCCGCCTGCGCGGGAATGACGACAGCGCCTGCGCGGGAATGACCATAGCGCCTGCGCGGGAATGACCGACTGGAACAGGGTCGCCAGTCGCACGAAGCGCCAAAAAAACCCTCAATAACTCCCCCGGAGCGCCGATAGCTACTGCGGAAGCGCCGGTTTGTGTGCGACAATACCGGCGCCCAAAATTCAGCCCACATTTCGGACTCAAGCGCGCATGCAAGAAAGTCAGATGGAGGCGCTCTGGCGGACCTCCCATATCTACGGCGGCAATGCCACCTATGTAGAAGATTTGTATGAAGCCTATCTGATGGACCCCAACGCGGTCCCTGAGGAATGGCGCAGCTATTTCGACACCCTGCCGCGAGTGGACGGCAACCTGCAGGATATTCCCCATTCCACGGTACGCGACCGCTTTGCGCAGATCAGCAAGATGCGGGTGCGCACCGAGGCCACCGTGCAGGCCGACAGCCAGGCCACCGAGTACGAGCGCAAGCAGGTTCGCGTGATCCAGCTGATTTCGGCCTACCGCCAGCGTGGCCACCAGAAGGCCTCGCTGGACCCGCTGGGCATTGCCGAGCGTCAGCATGTGCCCGACCTGGAGCTGTCTTTCCACGAGCTGTCCCAGGCGGACTTCGACACCGTGTTCCAGACCGGCAGCCTGCACATCGGCAAGGCCGATGCCACCCTGGGTGAGATTTACCAGGCGCTGGAGAAAACCTACTGCAAGCATGTGGGTGCTGAATTTATGCACATCACCAACAGTGAAGAGCGTCACTGGGTGATGGGCCGCATGGAAGCCGTGCGCTCGGCACCGGACTTCGGTACCGAGGTGCAGAAGATGCTGCTGCGCCGGCTGATCAAGGCCGAGGGCCTGGAGAAGTCACTGGGCTCGAAGTACCCCGGCACCAAGCGCTTTGGCCTGGAAGGCGGCGAGAGCCTGATCCCGATGCTGTACGAAATGATCCAGCGCTCCGGAGGTTACGGCGCCAAGGAAGTCGTGATTGGCATGGCCCACCGCGGCCGCCTCAATGTACTGATCAACGTGCTCGGCAAGAGGCCCTCGGACCTGTTCGAGGAATTTGAAGGCAAGGCCATCGTCGATACCTCCGGCGACGTGAAGTACCACCAGGGCTTCTCTTCCAACGTGATGACCCCCGGCGGCGAATGCCACCTGGCGCTGGCCTTCAACCCCTCCCACCTGGAGATTGCCTCGCCGGTGGTGGAAGGCAGCGTACGGGCACGCCAGGACCGTCGCCTCGACCCCTTTGGCAGCACCGTGCTGCCCATCGTGGTACACGGCGATGCGGCCTTCGCCGGACAGGGCGTGGTGATGGAAACCTTCCAGATGTCGCAGACCCGCGGCTATCGCACCGGCGGCACGATACATATCGTGCTCAACAACCAGATCGGCTTCACCACCAGCCGCCAGTCCGATGCCCGCTCCACCGAGTACTGCACCGACGTGGCCAAGATGGTGCAGGCGCCGATCTTCCATGTGAACGCCGACGATCCGGAAGCGGTGCTGTTCGTGACCCAGATGGCAATCGACTACCGCAACGAATTCAAGAAAGACGTGGTGGTGGACCTGGTCTGCTACCGTCGCCGCGGCCACAACGAGGCGGACGATCCCTCGATTACCCAGCCGCTGATGTACGACGCGATCAAGCGGCACCCGACCACCCGCGACCTGTATGCCCAGCAGCTCATCCAGCAAGGCGTGATTACCCAGGACGAAGACCAGAAGCTGGTAGACGGATTCCGGGATTCCCTGGACGCCGGTGACCCGCTGGTATCGAGCCTGGTGAGTGAGCCCAACAAGGAGCTGTTCGTCGACTGGACGCCGTACCTGGGCCACGACTTCAACATTCCCAGCGACACCACCATGGACCTGCACCACATGCAGGCGCTGGCGAGCATGATCAACCAGTCGCCGGAAGGCGTTCCGCTCAATCGCCAGGTCAAGAAGATCATGGAAGACCGCCGCAAGATGGCGGGTGGGGCACTGGCCGTGAACTGGGGTTTTGCCGAAACCCTGGCGTATGCCTCACTGCTGGAAGCGGGTTACCCGGTGCGCATTACCGGCCAGGACGTGGGCCGTGGCACTTTCAGTCACCGCCACGCGGTGCTGCACAACCAGAAAGACGGCAGCATCTACATCCCGCTGCAGAACATCAGCGAAGACCAGGCGGTATTTGACCTCTATGACTCGCTGCTCTCGGAAGAGGCGGTGCTGGCCTTCGAATACGGCTACGCCACCACCTCACCCAAGGGCCTGGTGATCTGGGAAGCCCAGTTCGGTGACTTCGCCAACGGCGCCCAGGTGGTAATCGACCAGTTCATCACCAGCGGTGAGCACAAGTGGCAGCGCCTCTGCGGCCTGACTCTGCTGCTACCCCACGGCTACGAGGGCCAGGGCCCCGAGCACTCCTCGGCGCGCCTCGAGCGCTTCCTGCAGCTGTGTGCCGAGCACAACATCCAGGTGATTGTACCGACCACCCCGGCGCAGATCTTCCACGCGCTACGCCGCCAGGCCATCCGCCCGCTGCGTCGCCCGCTGGTGGTGATGTCGCCCAAGAGCCTGCTGCGCCACAAACAGGCCACATCATCGCTGGAAGAGCTGGCCGGTGGCGGTTTCAATGCCGTGCTGGGAGAGACCGACGATATCGACCCCGCGGGTGTGAAGCGCGCGGTGATGTGTTCGGGCAAGGTCTACTACGACCTGCGCGATACCCGCCGAGAGCGCGGCATCGAGGACGTGGCGCTGATTCGCCTGGAACAGCTCTACCCGTTCCCGGAGCCGGAGCTGTACGAGGAGCTGAAGAAATACCCCAACCTGGAAGACGCGGTCTGGTGCCAGGAAGAGCCCATGAACCAGGGCGCCTGGTACTCCAGCCAGCACCACATGCGCCGCGTCGTCCACCGTCACAAAGCAGAAATCTACCTGCGCTATGCGGGCCGAGAGGCCTCGGCTGCACCGGCGGCGGGCTACATGAGCCTGCACCTGCAGCAGCAGGAACAATTCATTAACGAAGCCTTGGAAGAACAGGAATAGGGACATGGCAATTGAGATCAAGGCCCCGGCGTTCCCGGAATCGGTCGCCGACGGAGAAGTTGCAACCTGGCACAAACAGCCCGGAGAGGCTGTAAAGCGCGACGAGCTGATTGTAGAAATCGAGACCGACAAGGTCGTCATGGAGGTAGTCGCGCCGGTGGACGGCAAGCTGGCCTCCATAGCGAAGAATGAAGGCGATACCGTGCTCAGCAATGAAGTGCTAGGCACGCTGGAGGAAGGGGCAGTTGCCAGTGCGGCCGCACCCGCGGCCGCGCCGGCAACTGCCAGCGCTAGTGGCACGGATTCCAGTGAACCCTCTACCCCGCCAGCTGATGCATCAGTTACTGCCGCCGCCGTCGAGGCCGATGACAGCCAGATCGGCCCCGCCGCGCGCCGCCTGGCGGAAGAGAAGAATGTCGACCTGTCTCGGGTGACCGGCACCGGCAAGGACGGCCGCATCCTCAAGGAAGACATTCTCAAGTATTTGAAGTCAGAGCCTGCTCCGGCCCCTGCGCCGGCGCCCGCGCCGGCACCGAGTGGTGCGCCGGCTATCGAAGGGCCCACCAGCGAGCGCGTCGAGCGCCGCGTGCCGATGACCCGCATGCGCAAGCGTATCGCCGAGCGCCTGTTGAGTGTGTCCCAGGACACCGCCATGCTCACCACCTTCAACGAGGTGAACATGGCGCCGGTGATGGCCCTGCGCAGCAAGTACAAGGACAGCTTCGAAAAGACCCACAACGGCACCCGCCTGGGTTTCATGGGTTTCTTTGTGAAGGCAGCCTGTGAAGCGCTGAAGCGCTTCCCCGCGGTCAATGCCTCCATCGACGGTGACGACATCGTCTACCACGGTTATCAGGACATCGGCGTGGCTGTATCCACCGAGAACGGCCTGGTGGTTCCAGTGCTCAAGGACGCCGACTTCATGAGCATTGCCGATGTAGAAGCGCAGATTCGCGATTTCGGCGTACGCGCCCGCGACGGCAAGCTCAGCATCGAGGAGATGACGGGCGGCACTTTCACCATTACCAATGGCGGCGTGTTCGGTTCGCTGATGTCGACCCCGATCCTCAACCCGCCGCAGACCGGAATCCTGGGTATGCACAAGATCCAGGAGCGGCCGATGGCGATTAATGGCGAAGTCGTTGTACTGCCGATGATGTACCTGGCGCTGTCTTACGATCACCGCCTGATTGACGGCAAGGACGCGGTGCAGTTCCTGGTGGCGGTCAAGGACCTGCTGGAAGACCCGGCGCGGATCCTGCTGCAGCTTTGATGCTGCGCAACCCGTAACAGCCCATTCACACAGATTCGTTATAGGTAGAGATGTATGTCTGAGAAATATGATGTTGTAGTGATCGGTTCCGGGCCTGCCGGCTATGTGGCTGCCATCCGCGCTGCCCAGCTCGGCCTGAAAACCGCGTGCATCGAGAAGGACGCCCACGATGACGGCAAGATCAAGCTGGGCGGTACCTGCCTGAACGTCGGCTGTATCCCCTCCAAGGCGCTGCTGGACAGTTCCTACAAGTACCACGAAGCGGCCGAAGATCTCGGCATTCACGGTATCAACGTGAAGGGCTGCGACCTCGACATCCCGGCCATGCAGGCCCGCAAGCAGAAGATCGTCGACCAGCTCACCGGCGGCATCGGCGGCCTGTTCAAGACCAACGGCGTAACCGCGCTGGCCGGTATGGGCAAGGTATTGCCAAACCATCACGTCGAGCTGACCAAGCCCGATGGCAGCACCGAGGTGCTGGATGCCGCGAATATCATTATCGCGACCGGCTCACTGCCCATCGAAATCCCGCCGGCCCCCTGCGACCACGAGTACATCGTCGACTCCACCGGCGCGCTGATGTTCACCGAGGCTCCCAAGCGCCTGGGCGTGATCGGTGCCGGCGTCATCGGCCTGGAGCTGGGCAGCGTCTGGAACCGCTGTGGCTCCGATGTCGTGGTGCTGGAAGCCCTGGAAGACTTCCTGCCGATGATGGACCACCAGATCGCCAAGGAAGCCAAGAAAATCTTCACCAGGCAGGGCCTGGATATCCGCATGGGTTGCCGGGTGACCAACGCCGAGGTGAAGAGCAAGAAGGTTGAGGTGACCTACACCAACGCCGATGGCGAGACCACCGAGAAGTTCGACAAGCTGATCGTCTGCGTGGGCCGCAGACCGCAAACCGAGAGCGTGCTGTCAGCCGACTGCGGCGTGAACATGGACGAGCGCGGCTTCATCTTCGTCAACGATTTCTGCGAGACCGAAGCGCCCAACATCTATGCCGTGGGCGACATCGTGCGCGGCCCGATGCTGGCCCACAAGGGCTCGGAAGAGGGTGTGATGGTAGCCGAGCGCATCGCCGGCAAGCACGCGCAGATGAACTACGACACCATCCCCAACGTCATCTACACCCACCCGGAAATCGCCTCCGTGGGCAAGACCGAGCAGGAACTCAAGGCCGACGGCATTGAGTACAAGGCCGGCGCCTTCCCGTTTGCTGCCAGCGGCCGCGCCCTGGCCGCCAACGACAGCGACGGCATGGTGAAGATGCTGGCCTGCACCGAGACCGACCGCATCCTGGGTTGCCACGTGGTGGGCCCGTCTGCCGCGGACCTGGTGCAGCAGATGGTGATCGCCATGGAGTTCGGCTCCAGCGCCGAAGACATCCAGCTCACCGTCTTCGGCCACCCGACCCTGTCGGAGGCAGTACACGAGGCGGCGCTGGCGGTGGACGGCCACGCGATCCATATCGCCAACCGTAAAAAGCGCTAGCTGTTCATAAGACCGCTCGGGTCATGAGGGTCTATGGTTACCGAGGGGCGGGCTCACTGGCGGAATGCGTTACTACCCGCTGTGAGCACGGCTATGGAGGGGCGGGCTCACTGGCGGATTGTGGTACCACCGGCCGGCACTATGATTATCGTGGGCGTGCTCACTTTTTGAGCAATGCCCTATATTGAAGACGGTGCGCGAATTCGGGAGAATGAGCGCCGCTTTTGTAGTGCGGGCCCGGGGCTCGCACTTCTCCCAACACAATAATATTGGGGGCGACTCGCGGCCTGCGCCGCGTCAGCATCGCCAGACCTCACTGCACGATTTGCAAGAAAACGGAACGATACAACGATGAACCTTCACGAGTATCAGGGCAAACAACTGTTTGCTGAGTACGGCCTGCCTGTATCCAAGGGGCATGCCGTGGACACCGCCGCTGAAGCGGTCAAGGCTGCCGATGTGATTGGCGGCGACATGTGGGTAGTGAAAGCCCAGGTGCACGCCGGGGGCCGCGGCAAGGCCGGTGGCGTCAAGCTGGTCAAGACCAAGGACGAGATCCACGAATTTGCCGAGCAGTGGCTGGGCAAGAACCTGGTTACCTACCAGACCGATGAGAACGGCCAGCCGGTCAGCAAGATCCTTGTGGAAGCCTGCACGGACATCGCCGAGGAAATGTACCTGGGCGCCGTGGTGGACCGTTCTACCCGTCGTATCGTGTTCATGGCCTCCACCGAAGGTGGTGTTGAGATCGAGAAGGTTGCTGAGGAAACCCCGGAGAAGATCCTCAAGGCCACGGTTGACCCGCTGGTGGGCGCGCAGCCATACCAGGGCCGCGACCTGGCGTTCCGCCTGGGCCTGCAAGGGAACCAGATAAAAGAGTTCGTAAAAATATTCCTGGGCCTGGCGAAGATGTTCCAGGACAAGGACCTGGCGTTGATCGAAGTGAACCCGCTGGTGATCACCGACGAGGGCAAGCTGCACTGCCTGGACGCCAAGGTTGGCGTTGACGGTAATGCCCTGTACCGCCAGGACCAGCTCCGTGAAATGCACGACCCCAGCCAGGAAGACGAGCGCGAGGCCCATGCGGCCCAGTGGGAGCTCAACTATGTGGCGCTGGACGGCAACATCGGCTGCATGGTCAATGGTGCCGGCCTCGCCATGGGCACCATGGACATCGTCGCCCTGCACGGCGGCTTCCCCGCTAACTTCCTCGACGTGGGCGGTGGCGCCACCAAGGAGCGCGTGACCGAAGCCTTCAAGATCATTCTCTCCGACGAGAACGTGAAGGCGGTACTGGTAAACATCTTCGGCGGCATCGTGCGCTGTGACCTGATTGCCGAGGGCATTATCGGCGCCGTGGAAGAAGTGGGCGTACAGGTACCCGTGGTAGTTCGCCTCGAGGGCAACAACGCCGAGCTCGGCCGCAAACTGCTGGACGAGAGCGATTTCAACATTATTGCTGCGGAAGGACTGACCGACGCTGCGAAAAAAGCCGTGGAAGCAGCCGGAGGTGCAGCATGAGCGTCCTGATCAACAAAGACACCAAGGTCATCTGCCAGGGCTTTACCGGCTCCCAGGGTACCTTCCACTCAGAACAGGCCATCGACTACGGCACCAAGATGGTCGGCGGTGTGACCCCCGGCAAGGGCGGCCAGGAACACCTGGGCCTGCCGGTCTTCAACACCGTGGCTGAAGCGGTCGACGCCACCGGCGCCGATGCCTCTGTCATCTATGTACCGGCCCCGTTCTGCAAGGACTCTATTCTTGAAGCCGCCAACGGTGGCGTGAAGCTCATCGTCTGCATCACCGAGGGGATTCCCACGCTCGATATGCTTGAGGCGAAAGTGAAGTGCGACGAGATGGGCGTGCGCCTGATCGGCCCCAACTGCCCCGGCGTGATCACCCCGGGCGAAAGCAAAATCGGCATCATGCCCGGCAGCATTCACCTGCCCGGCAAGGTGGGCATTGTCAGCCGCTCCGGCACCCTGACCTACGAAGCCGTGAAGCAGACCACCGACGCCGGCTTCGGCCAGTCCACCTGTGTGGGCATTGGCGGTGACCCCATCCCGGGCTCCAACTTCATCGACATCCTCGCGCTGTTCGAAGAAGACCCTGCGACCGAAGCTATCGTGATGATTGGCGAAATCGGCGGCACCGCGGAAGAAGAGGCCGCCGCCTACATCAAGGCCAACGTCTCCAAGCCCGTGGTCAGCTACATTGCCGGCGTAACCGCCCCCAAGGGCAAGCGCATGGGCCACGCCGGTGCCATCATCTCCGGCGGCAAAGGCACCGCGGACGAGAAGTTCGCCGCCCTCGAAGACGCTGGCGTTCGCACCGTCCGCTCCCTGGCCGACATCGGCTCCGCCATGGCGGAGATCACTGGCTGGTAA
>JAAUXY010133820.1_pt1 | contig 40753 bp, 37 predicted proteins | sample 7278121 | NCBI WGS metagenome assembly JAAUXY01 (sample SAMN14350117, study PRJNA611818) | marine sediment metagenome | isolation source: surface marine sediment (1.8m) | place: French Polynesia: Moorea | collected 2018-08
ATCAGCGAGACCCAGGTGCTCACGGTGCTGCTCGATGGCGAGTTGGTGTATAAACAGGATACGGGGGAACAACCACAATGAGCACCGAACTCTGGCGCCTGGACGCCACCGATATTGCCCACGGTATCCGCACAGGTGAGTTCACGTCGCGTGACGCGGTGACTGCCTGCCTGGAACGGATCGACAAGGTCAATCCAGCGCTCAACGCAATAGTGGAAGCACGGCCGGAAGAGGCGCTGGCCGCCGCCGATACGGCGGACAAGGCTGTGGCCGCCGGCGAAGAACTGGGGTTACTGCACGGCGTGCCGGTCACGATCAAGGGCTGCCACGACCTCGGCGGTTGGGCAACCGTCAACGGCTGCGCGGCACTGAAAGACAATATTGCTGCCGAAAGCTCGCCGTGTGTGCGCAATTGGCAGGATGCGGGCGTTGTTGTACTGGGTCGAACCAACACACCTGAGTTCTCCTGTCGCTGGGAAACCACGAACGATTTCTATGGCGCCACCTCGAATCCGTGGAATTCCGAACGCACGCCCGGCGGTTCCAGTGGCGGTGCGGCGGCATCCGTTGCCGCCGGCATGAACCCGCTATCGACCGGCACAGACCTGGGTGGCTCGCTGCGCCAGCCCGCCCAGGCCTGTGGGGTTGCATCGATGCGACCGGGTCGCGGCCGGGTGCCGGATTACAACTTCACCGATCCGGCCGAACCCGGTATCGGCTTCCAGTTGATGAACGTGAACGGTCATCTGGCACGCAGCGTGCGGGATCTCGAACTCGGCTTGCGCGCGATGGCGCCGGGCGACTGGCACGATCCCTGGTGGGCCGGCGTGCCGCTGAACGGCAGTCCAATTGAGCCGCACCCGATATCACTCGTGCTGGATCCGGGTGGCAGCGAGATGACGGCACAGGTGCGAGACGGCGTCGAGCGCGCAGGGCGCATCCTCGCGGATGCCGGCTACGATGTGGAAGAAATCAATCCGCCGGATATCGCCGAGGCCTTCGACATCTGGCAAAAAGTCTGTCTCGGCGAACTGGTCACGCTGCTGGAGCCCGCCGTGAAGGACATTATCGGACCGACGCTGCAGAAGACCTTTGACTGCTATCGGCAGTTGATACCGGGCCTAAATGCGGAAATGATTCTCGAGGCGTTGGCCCGACGTCGCGGCGTGCTGCGCGCCTGGATGGGGTTCTTCGAGAAATATCCGCTGGTCGTCGCGCCGGTCGGTACCGAACCGCCGAATACCCGGGACGAGGATATTTCTAACCCGGAACGCAATACAGAGGTGATGAATTCATTTCGGATGACTGTCGTTGTGAATGCGCTCGGGCTGCCATCGGTTACAGTGCCCGTAGGCATCGGCGAGGGTATGCCGCAGGCGGTGCAAGTCATCGGTCCGCCGTTCGCGGAGATGTGCTGTTTGGCGGCGGCTCGTGCCATAGAAGCAGACGCCGGCGCGATTACGCCGATTGACCCGCGCTAGCGCGGCCGGATTCGGGACAAACGAGGAGAGTTACCGTGTCGGAACACGACCATAGCGCACCGCTGCCGGACGTCGAATTGCGCGTGCGTGCGCTGGAAGCCGTACTCAAGGAAAAGGGCTTGGTCGACGAAGCCACGCTGGATACGGTAATCGATCACTATGAAAACAAGGTCGGGCCACACATCGGTGCGCAGGTCGTGGCGCGCGCGTGGACCGATCCGGACTTCAAGGCACGACTGCTCGCGGATGGTTCCGCGACGATTGCCGAGATTGGTCACGCCGGGCTGGAAGGCACCCACATGGCCGTGAAAGAAAACACGGCGCAGGTCCACAATCTGGTCGTATGCACGCTCTGTTCCTGCTATCCATGGTCGACGCTGGGGTTGCCGCCAACCTGGTACAAGAGTGCGCCGTATCGGGCGCGCGCCGTGCGGGATCCGCGGGGCCTGCTGGAGGACTTTGGCGTCAAGCTCGACGATGATGTGGAAGTGCGCGTCTGGGACAGCACCGCGGAGCAGCGTTACCTCGTTCTGCCGGCGCGGCCCGACGGCACCGACGGCATGAGCGTCGATGAACTCTCTGAGCTCGTGACGCGCGATGCGATGATTGGCACCGGCATCGTGGCGCCACCCGCCTGAGGAAAAGCAGATGACCAACAGCGTTCACGACTTGGGCGGCATGGACAACATTGGCCCGGTGATCGTCGAGGAAAACGAGCCGGTGTTCCATAACGACTGGGAACGCCGGGTATTCAGTCTCACCCTGGCGACGCTGGCCGCGGGCTATTTCCGCACGGACGAAATCCGCCGGACGATCGAGGATATGCCGGCCGATGAGTATCTCAGTACCAGCTACTACGAACACTGGCTCGCTGGCCTGGTGGCGCTGATGCTCGAAAAAAATGTGCTGACGACTTCAGAACTGGCGAGCGGCAAATCGGAGCGTGACGAGGGCATGAGGTTGCCACCGCTACCCAAAGAAGCCGCCCAGTTCGCGATGACCAATCCGTTGCCGGCAAACGTGGACGCTAAAGTACAGCCCCGGTTCAAGATTGGCGACCGCGTGCACACGCGCAATATGCACCCGATGCATCACACCCGCATTCCGCGGTACGGCCGCGACAAGGAGGGCGTGATCGATACGGTGCAGGCAGTATTTCTGCTACCGGACACTAATGCATATGGCGGTCCCGACACGCCGGAGCACGTTTACACGGTCCGGTTTTCCTACCAGGAACTGTTTGGTCCGGAAGCTTCGCCGAAAGACTCGCTGTACATCGACATGTTCGAGAGCTACCTGGAGCCAGCGTGACGAGCCAGCCAGACCTGCACCAATTGCCCGATCTGCCCGTCGATGATGCCGGCCCGGTCTTCAAAGCGCCGTGGGAAGCCAAGGCGTTCGCCCTGGCCCTGCAACTGCAGCAGCAGGGCCTGTTTACCTGGAACGAATGGGCGGAAACGCTCGGCGCCACGCTGGCGGCCGCCCGCGACGCCGGGGACCCGGACACCGGGGAGAATTACTACGAGCACTGGCTGGCGTGCCTGGAAACTCTGGTGAAGGACAAGGGGCTGGCGACAACGGCATTGCTGGCGGAGCAAAAACAAAAGGCTCACGAAGCGCAGCAGGCGCTGCACGCGCACCGCCACACCCATTCCTGATCATCAGATTGCGCCGCTGGTGAGCTGTTCGTAAACGTAGTCTGCCTGGCGCAGCGCCAGCGCGACGATAGTCAACGTCGGATTCTCACAGCCGACGCTTGGAAACAGGCTGCCGTCAGACACGAACAGGTTCTCGATATCGTGGGTCTGCCCGAAAGCATTGCAAACGCTGGTTTTCGGGTTCCTGCCCATGCGCGCGGTGCCCATATTGTGCGTGGCAGGAAAGACGTCGATCATGTCGAAAACCCCCGTCGCGCCAACCGCCTCGTACATCTCGCGTGCCCGGTCCAGAGCGTGTCGCATCAGCTTGCGCGAATTGGGGTGCTCATCGTAATGGATCACGGGTACCGGCAAGCCGTACTGATCGGTTTCGCTCGGGTGCAGTGTGATGCGATTCGAAGTCTGGGCCATGTCCTCGCCGTGCACGAGCATCGCGGCCAGGTGGTCGTACTTTTCCATGACCGAGGTCAGCCGTTCGCCCCAGGCGCCTGGCATCAGGATCTTGCCGAACACGTCCGGCGTAAACGGCACTGTAAGATACAAAATGCCGCCGACGAAACCACGACTGCGATCGTTGCCGCGGTCATCGGTGACGACGCCGGCCTGGTGCGTGCCGCGATGCAGGTTCACGGGACCGGGCATGAGCCCGACCGCACCGGCCAGAACGTGGCGCATATAGTTGCGCCCGACCATGCCGCTGGAATTGGCGAGGCCATCCGGAAACTTCTTGCTCCGCGAATTCAACAGCAGGCGGCTGGTTTCGACCACGTTACCGCCGACACAGACCGCGCGCGCTTTCTGTTCGCGCAGCATGCCGTCCTGGTCGAGGTACGCGACACCACTGACTTTGCCAGTCGCATCATGGCGGATTTCCACGGCCATACATTCGGTGCGGAGCTCGAAATGCTCCGTCGCCTCCGCCGCCGGGATTTCGGTGTAGGCGGTGGACCATTTCGCGCCGATCTTGCAGCCGCTGATGCAAAACCCGAGCTGGATACAGCCCGGGCGACCATCGCGTGCCGCCGAATTGATCGCGACGTTGTTCGTGTTGATTTCCTGGTAGCCGAGTTTTTTCGCGCCAGCCTCGAAGACCTTGTAGTTATTGTTGCCAGGCAAGCGCTCGATGCCGTGGGTCCCTGTGACACCCATGCGGTCTTCGGCCTGGTCGTAGTAGGGCGCCAGTTCGTCGTAGGTCAGGGGCCAGTCGGCGAGGTTCGCACCGGGGATATCGCCATAGGTGCTGCGCGCTTTCATTTCGTGTGGCTGCAGGCGCAGGCTGGTACCGGTCCAGTGCATGGTCGTGCCGCCGACTGTCTTGCAATTCCAGACCGGGAAATTGGCCAACGTGTCACCGGTACCGATACGTCGGTCGAGCCAGGTGAACTTGCCGAACATCTCCGCTTCGTTGTTGGACATGTCGGCGAAACTGAGGCGCCGGCCGGCTTCCAGGCAGACCACATCGACGCTCCGTTGTGCCAGGCTGTTGGCGACGACTGCACCGCTGGCGCCGGAACCGATCACCACGACGACTGAGGCGTCGGTGCGGGCGAACTCGGTCATGATGCGGTCGCGTCGTCGGATGCGGGCAACCAGTCGATATCGTCGAAACCGCGATTCAGGTACCCGCCGAACTCGATCGATGAACCCTCGTAACCCAATTGCCGGTAGACCTCGGGGTCGCGATACAGTGTGTCGATCGTTGCATTCAGGATTGCCCCGAAAAACGGTTCGTCCTGGAGTTCTTCAAGCACCTGCAGTTTCTGATCCACGGAGACGGACTGCCAGCCGACATCCGTCAGTGCGTCCATGCGGGCGAGACCGGCCCGGATCAGCTCGAGCAGACCGGTGTCCCGCGTCGCCTGTCGCTCGAGCGCGGTCGCCACCCCGGCATACTGCGCATCGGTCACGAAATCGTGCGGTAGCAGGGCGCGTGCCATTAGCGCCAGCGTCTGCATTTCTTGTGGTGACAAGGCAGCCGCGTGACTTTCCGCGAGCACCGCGGGCAGTTGGGCGCCGCCGAGCAGGGCCAGCGACCTCGCACCAAGCGTCAGTTTCACGGCATCGGCGATAAAACGTCGTCTTTGCATGTTGGGGGTCTCGCTGTTCCGGTGTGCTTGCGGTTACTGCGCCTGTTCGACGAACGCAGGCAGCATCTCGACTGCGGGCCGCCAGTCCTCGCCATAGAGTTGCCGATAGACCTCCGGTCGATCCACGGATCCCTTCGCTACGCCGCCATTCCACAGGTCATAGCGGCGGTCGGCATAACGGGCAAAAAAGTCGATCAGCATACGATCCAGCCGTTCGACGACTGCTATATACGCCGGGTCGCTGGCGACGTTCTGTAACTGCTCCGGGTCCTGGCGCATATCAAACAGCGCCGGATCGCCGGTGGTTTGTAGACGTTTCCAATACGCGTAATCCCGGGTGCGAATTACGCGAGTCTCTTCCTGTTCGAAAAAAACCGCCTCGCGGAATGCTGCGGCGTCCGCCGGGTCACCGACATGCAGCCAGGGCTCGAAGCTTCGGCCCGGGGAGTTGTCGAAAGACACATCGTCGATGCCGACATAGTCGAGGAGAGTCACCGGTATATCGTACTGTCCGACAAGTTCGTTGCTAACCTGGCCGGCGGGGATCTTCCCGGCATGGCGGACGATGAGTGGCACGTTGATCGGTGTTTCGTACGGGCTCGACGGTTTCGTCACGACCACATGCTGCCAGAGACCATGCTGACCATAGAAGTTGCCCTGGTCCGATGAAAAGACCACCAGCGTGTTCTTCTCGAGGCCCAGTTCGCGCAGGACCTGCAGGACCCGGCCGACACCGTCGTCGACCATTGCGTTCTGGGACAGGACATTGGCCATCGTGGCGGGATCATTGTGCATTTGCAGGGACTGCAGCAATTTCCCCTTGATGAAGCTGTTCGTATTGGCCGGGTCCATTAGCTGGTCGACCTGGTTCTGATTGAAAGCCACGCGCGGGAACGAATCGAAACGCTTGCCGACATAGCCCTGATAGAAGCGGTTACGCGCCGGGCCGAGGTTTGTCGGCGGATTGAGGTACGGACCGTCGTAGTTCAGTTGTAGGTAGAACGGCTGCTCGCCGTCATACGCCCGGAGATAATCGATCGCCTTGTCGGTGAAGAAATCGACCAGGTGCTGATCGTTCACGCGGTACGTTCTGCCATTCTCGATGACGGTGTTGTCCCAGAAATCGACGGTGTGCCCCTCGGCAAAAGTGACCCAATGCTGGTACCCGAGCGAGGCCTGTTCCGGTTTGCCCAGGTGCCACTTGCCGATCATCGCTGTGGCGTAACCGCGGTTCCCGAGTGTCAGTGGCAGGGAGCGGAATTCGGCGACCGCGGACCAGCCAGCCGGCCATTCATCCAGCAATTCGTCATCCAGCCAACTGTGAATGCCATGTTGCGATGGCATGAGCCCCGTCATCAGTGTCGCGCGAGTCGGTGAGCACATGCCGTTGACGGCATACGCGTGGTTGAACTGGATGCCTTCGCGCGCCAGTTGGTCGATATGCGGCGTCTTTACGTCTGAATTGCCGTAGGTCCCGATGATCGACGCAGGCTGGTTGTCGGACAGAATGAAGAGGATATTGGGACGCGCGTTCTCCGCGCCAGCCGGTGAAGACAACAATAGACAAACAAACGCGTACTGCAGACTTGCGCGCACAAAACTCATGGGGCGACTGTTCAGGATTGCTGATATTGTGTTGTCGCCATCTTAGTGCACCTCACTATCTGCCTCAATGCGAACCGCGTCTGTGACTATCCGAGTGCTGCTGACAGTGGTCGTCAGTATCGGATTGGTTGCGCCAACGGTGTCGCAAGGCGTCGGCGACGGGCCGGTGCGGCTTGCCTGTCCCAACTATCGACCCGGCACCTGGGCGTCGGTGCATGCGGATTGCCGCAATTCCGATTTCTCACCCGTCAATACGCGGACCGACCTTGCCGTCGCATGGACAGCGTTGGACGGAGCCGCGTTGATTAATCCCGGCACGGTCGATGTCAATGGGCGCCACTTCGTCACCTCGGCGCGCGGTCCTGGCACCAGTCATTTGCACGCCTTCGACGCCCGGGGTCGACTGATTTGGGAAAGCGCCCCACAACGCAGTCTTGCCGATCTCGATTCCGCGGCAGGATTCAACGCGCCGGTCATTGATGCTGAGGGGGACATCTACGTCGGCGACATCGATCAGCTCTGGGCGTTTCACGCCGGCGGCGAGCAAAAGTGGGTTGCAAAACTGCCGGTGCCAGGAGAACCGTTCGTCTATCAGGTCATCACAAAAACCGGGCATGTTGGCGGCATCACGGTCGGTGGCGATCTCGCGCTCTACCGGCGCGCGGACGGCGAACTCGCCGTGCCGGTGTTCTCATTGCCGCGCGGCGTAGCGCCGACGCACGGTCCTGATCTGCCCGGTCTCTGGGGAGGCGCTTTAATGGACGACTCGGTGCGCGAGCTTTTCAAGCAAATCGCATTCGGCTACGGCGTGCAGGTGGCCAATGCGCCGGCGGTCGATCCGGTCAGTGGCAGGATCTTTATTACGGCGGCTGGACCTCGTACCGAGACTGGCCTGTCTGGTTATCTCTACGGTATCGACGTCGGCAATGCGGGCGCGAGTATTGCCATCGTCGTGCCGATGAGCGGCGGCAGCGGTACCAGTCCCGCGCTGTCGCCGGACGCGCGCGTGGTCTACTCCGCCGGCGGCGGCGGCGACATGTTTGCCGTGGATACGCAAACCGGCGCGATCCGCTGGCGATCGCGCGGCGAAGGCTTGTTGTCGCCGGCGATCGGGCCTGACGGCACCATCTACACCGGCGACATTTTTGGTACCCCGACGGTTATCGCGCTGCACCCGGCCGATGGCAGCCAGCGCTGGGGTGGCAATTACGACGACTACGCCGCGACACGGTTACCGCGACTGCCCGCGGCACCTCCGGCAATCCCGACGGGTGAACCAATTGCGCGCCTGGTCAGCGTTGTGAGTGTCTCGGCCAATGCGGTGTGGGTCGGGCTGGCGTTTGGCTACGAGTTTCGCCAATCCGGTTCCGGCCTGTCACTGATAATCCCGCACCAGAACGCTGTGTGTGCATTACAGCCGAGCGACGGTCGCCTGATCAACTGCGTGACGGTGCGCGATTCCCTGGAGGCGATGATCGGTATCGATGCCAGTGGCCGCTTGTTTGCCAGTCATGCCGCAATCTTCTCGTCGACGTTTTACTATGGTTTGAACAAGACACTGCCGGCGCGATACCGGCTGCCAGAGCCGCCGGCCGGCGGGCTGTCGGTGTTGTCCGCAGAACAATAGCGCCCAGAGGATTTCGATGGCTAAACGACTCACTTTCGTTCTGGTGCTGAGCGCAGTGACCTTCCTGGCGATCGGGAACAGCCACGCGCAGGAGCAGCCCATTGAGGCCGTGCCGGTCAGCATTGCGCCGGAACTGCGCGAGCACACCGAGCACTTCCGCAAGAAGGTTTACCGTGTTGGCCGACGCGTGTATAGCGCGGTGGGCTGGAACATCGCCAACATCGTCATGATCGTCGGCGACGCCGGCGTGATCCTGGTCGATGCGGGGCTTAGTCCCGATACCAGTCGCGAGGTGCTGCAGGAATTTCGCAAGATCACGGACAAGCCCATTCGCGCCATCATCTATAGCCACTTTCATCATGACCATATCGACGGGATCAAGGGACTGGTGAGTGAGGCCGAAGTTGCGGCGGACAATATTCGCCTGATCGCGCATCGCACGCTCGTCGACAACCTTGCCGATGAAAGCCAGTTGTTGGGGCCGATCCTGGCGCTGCGCGGGGGATACACTTTCGGTTTTCTCCTCGGCCCCGAGGATCGCGAAGGCATGAATGCCGGCATCGGGCCTTTGCCGATCGGGGGCCGGCCAGGCTCCTTCATCGTGCCCAACGAACTGGTCGACGATCGACTGATGACGGTGATTGCCGGGGTGCGCCTGGAAATCATCCACGCGCCCAGCGAAGCACCGGACGAACTCGCGGTCTATTTGCCTGACGACAAAGTTCTGATCGATACCGAGGTCATCCAGGGGCCAACCTTTCCCAATGTCTATTCGCTGCGCGGGACGAAATTCCGTGAGCCAGCCACGTGGGTCAGGAGCATCGACAAGCTGCGGCAGCTTGAGGCGGAACATCTCGTGCCAACCCATGGTCAACCCGTGTCCGGCGCGGCCCGGGTCGACGAGGTGCTGCGCATGACCCGCGACGGCATCCAGTTCGTTCTCGACCAGACCATCCGGTTCATGAACAAGGGCTACACGCCCGATGAGCTCGTGCAACGCGTCAGGCTGCCGCCACACCTGGCAAGCTACAGTCCGTATCTGCGTCAGTACTACGGCACCGTGCCGCAGGCCGTGCGCGCAATCTATGCCGGCTATCTCGGCTGGTTCGAGGGCGATCCGGTGGCGCTGCAACCGGTGCCGCGTCGGGAACGCGATCGGCGCCTGATCCGGCTCATGGGCGGCGCCGCGGCGGTGCTAAGCGAAGCGCAACAGGCCTATGCCGCAGAGGACTTCCAGTGGGCCGCGGAGCTGGCGACCATGCTGATCCGGATCGACAGCGAGGCGTTGCAGGCGCGTACCATCAAGGCTGCCGCATTTCGGCAGCTCGGGTATCGCAGCATCAATATCAACTGGCGCAACTGGTATCTCACGTCGGCAATGGAGTTGGAGGGCACGCTGACCGAACGGCTGGCTGCGGTGAGCATGCGCGGCGTGTTCCTGCCACCGGATATCGTGGCCGCATTACCGGCGGCGGCCATCCTGAACAGCTGGACCAGTCGGCTGAAAGCCGAGGAGGTGCTTGACGTTGCCGCAGGCCTGGGGGTGCAACTCACGGATTCGGGCGAGAACTTCGGGCTGGTAATCGATCGTGGCGTCTGCCGCTTTCAGCTCGGTGTGCCAGCGGACGCCGACCTGGTGTTACTACTCGAGCGTGAGATCCTGGATAAGATCGTGACGGGCGAGACGAGTTTTGCCGCTGCGGTGCAATCCGGGACTGCCACACTGCTCGGAAGCCAGGCCGACTATCTCGACTTCGTCGGCTATTTCGAAGATCCGTGGGCGGGCGCGCCGGCGCTGACGGTTCGGTAGGAGCTTACCGATCCACGGAATCGGCGGTTGGCGCGAATACCAATGGCTTGCTGTGATCCAGCCGGTAGCCAAACAATCGCAGCAACGGTGCGCATAACAGGGTCACCAGCCATCGCTTGCCGGCGGGCATCTGCGTGTGCCACTCGTCGTCGCAACGAATGCTCACCGTGCCGGTATCGAAGCGGCTCGGGTTGCCGCTGATTGAATGCTGGGCGGCAACTTCCGCCGTGTTCGCATTGATCCAGGTCAGGCCATCGACGCGCATGCCGCAATGGGTGAATACCGAGGCGAGGGTATCGCGAGGTGTGGCCGTGAAGTCCTCGTAGCGGATTTGCAGGTAATTGGTGTTCGGCCGCGCACGCATCATCAAGCCAAACAAATTGAATGCGCACCAGTAGATTGCGCATTTCACTCCTGAATACCGTGGCAGGAAATGGTCCCGGGCCTCCTTGCTGGCCAGCTTCCGTGACCATGAATACGCGACGGCGCGTGGGTCGCGCACCAGGTGCAGGAAATAGAACTCGACGTCCGGATCGCCCAGCAGGTTGATGGCATACGGCGGGGTTTTCGAGGAGTCGATTAGCACGTCCGTGGTTGCTGTATTCGCGGCGGCCCGGTAAAGCCGACGCAGCAGGTCCAGCTCCGCGGCATGGCGGCGCTGATATCGGCCGATGCCGCCGGTCAGTGACGCGAGGATTTGTCGCCACGTGGCGCGACTACCGACATTCCTGGTCAGGTGCAGGGCCTGTGCCTCGTCCACCCGGACCTCGCCGCCTGCAAAACACTGCGTCCAGAAATCACACTGCGAAAACTCCTCACCGCACCCGCAGCGTTTGTCATCAATGACACCCCGATCCCAGATATAGCGCAGCTCGCCTACCGACATCGCATCGGCGTGCGAGCCGAGCAGATTGGCGAGCAGGCTACTGCCACTGCGCCCCCAGCCACCGATGTATATGATCTTCCGCTCCGCCACGCGAGTTTGCCGAGCCGCTCAGCCGGCGTCCGCCATCAGGGTTGGTTCCGCGGTCGCCGCCAGCTCGCGAATGGCCTTGCCGTCCGCGTCCGGCAGGTCGAAACCGATGAGTGCTGCAATAGTGGGTGCCAGGTCGGCGACGGAAACCTCATCGAGTCTGCCAGCCGTGATGCCGGCGCCGGTCAGGAAGAACAAACCATCGTCCTCGGTGTGATCGCCGGTCCGGTGATTCGTGAAGACAAATTTGCGCGTGATGTGCCCGATGCTGGTAGAGCGGGCTTCGCTGATATGCCCGACACGATTCCAGATCACCATCAGGTCGGGCAACATTTCGGCGTGTTCACCCTGATACAGTTCACGGGCACGCAGCACACGCTTGACCAGCGGCTGGCCGGTAGACGGATTCTCTACCGCCAATAGCTCCCGCTCGAGCATCGCGCAGATCTCGTCGTACTCGGGACCCGGATCGACGATGCCGTCGGGTTCGCGGCCCCGGACATTGAGCCGAATGCCGCCGGACGCATCGTTGATGATGATTTCGAAATACTTGCGTCTCGATTTGCCCGGCTGGACCAGGTTTGCCTTGAGCTTGGGCCAGAGCTTCTTTTGCAGCGGCGTAAAGAACGTACGAACCGCCTGTGGCATGCGCGTCCACGTCGCGACCATTACCTGCGCCAGGCCCTGTCGGCGACGCGGTGAGGCTTTGCCCTCGAGTCGCAGCAGGATTTCATCGAGCAGGTGCGTGCCGGAATAGGCGGGCCCGATGCCATGACTGCAGAACACCATGACCCGGGTGGCCGAGTCCACGCCATCCAGTATCCGCCCCAGCGCCGTGTCAATCGCCCGGTAGACGGTTTGCAGCGGATCCTCGCCAAGCTCACGCAGCATCTCGGGATCGTGCAGCGGGTGCGCCGGATCGTGCAGGTGCCACAGTTGGTGGCCCGCGCAATGACACTCGCTGAACACGTTCAGAAAAACCTCGGCGTCGCTGTCCGCCAACATATCCAGCGTCATATCGGTCTTGGTCTGAATGCGCCGGAGCAAACCGTTCGTAAAGCGGCGGAAATCGGCCGTATCGTCGAGAGGGGCGAAATCACACTTGCCCACCGGGTCGCGGCCGTAGCGCTGGCGCACGTCTGACGCGAGCTCGCTCGGCGTACTCTCGGTAACACCATCCTTCCACGGGGAGTGTGAGCACCAGTCGACGAGCTGCGTGACGTGCGGGGCACTGGACAGGAATGCGTACGGCGCATCGATGACCGTGCACGTGCGCCCCTGGTCACTCATCAGATTCCAGAATTCCGGATAGGAATGTCGTTCATAGTCGACGTCGGCATGGACGTAGGTGCCGGACACGAATTGCGTCGTCCCGCGAAAGCGGCCGGTCCGGCCGGGCATGACGCCGGTATAGAAGGTCGGCCAGACCGTGCCGGACACCATGCCGGTCGGGTTACGCGAATCGCCCCAGGCCGCCGTGTCGAAGAGCCGGCCCATATTCGGCATGTTCCCATCGGCGGCCCACCGTTGGACCAGGTGGCGGTCGGCCGCATCCAGGCCAATGATCAACAGTCGATTACTTGTCGTCATAGAACGGTTTTCCAGCGCGTCAGTGCGCGTAGCCTCGCCAGCGCTTGACGGTAAGGACCCAGCGATAGGGCAGTAACATCAGGAACAAAGTCCACAGAACTCCCAGATAGGAGTGAATGGACGGAAACGCAAAGTGCTGCAGTTGCGCGCGCAGCCGGTACCAGAGCGAGCGCCGTCGTCGCCCGAGCGACAGGCTGTTGGGGTGGTCCTCTTTGTTGATCAGGATCTCCTGCAGATTGGCCGAATCGAAGGCCCGCGTGAGCCGGAAAAAGATTTCGTAGTCACTGGCGATCGGGTAGGCCGGGTCATACACGCCGACCTGCTCCAAAGCAGATAACCGGATCATGCTCGCAGGGTTGGCGAAGGCCGACACGTACGGCATGCGCGAGCGGATTTCGTGCGTCGATGGGGGCGCCTTGTAGATATAGAGTGGCGTGCCATCGCGATCGACGTACTGTGCCCAGGCGCCGACCACGGCGATACCGGGATGCAGGTCTAGGTACCGCATTTGTTTCGCCATGCGCTCGCCGACGTCCGTATCCCCGGCGTCCTGCAGTGCAACGTAGTCGAAGTCGCCTTTGAAGATGTGGCTCAGGCCGATATTCCGGGCCACGGTGCAGCCCTGGTTTTCCTGTAACGCGATCAGGTGCACCGGGTGCCGCATGCGATGGGTGGGGATCTCGATCGGCGGCTGGCTGCCATCATCGACCACGACAAACTCGAGGTTGGCGTCCTGGCGGTCGACTGAATCCAGCGTCCGCATCAGGTCTTCGGCCTGGTTGAAGACCGGAATCAGTACCGCAACTTTGCTCATGGGAGAGTGGCAGAGCGCCTGTTGTGACTTCACATAAGGCGATGTTTTCTGGACTTTTGTTCTGCCGGTTCATACTATCTTAACTGGATTCTGGCCGGGCAATTATTTGGACAATAATGCCCGCCGGCCGCGTTGTGCGGTCGTTCCAGCGCCGCGAAAACAAGAACTCAGAAATATCAGGGAAGACGATGGCGACCAATGCGGATGCGCTTGCGCGCACCGTCGAAAAATCACGCTTTCATCGCGTTCGACTGTCGCAGAGTATTGTCTCCGGTTCGACCATGCTCCTCGATGCCGTACTGGTGGCCGGCAGTGGTTTGTTGATATTCCTGGGCTACGTTGCTGGTACGTACCCGGAACTCTGGACTGCGTACGCCACTGCTATCGCGCTGTACACATTTCTCCTCGTCCAGTCCTTTCTCGTTACCGAGCTGTATCGCTTCAGCCGCATCATCAGCCCCGGACAGCAGGTCCGGAAGCTGGTGCTCATTCCGGTCGGCATTTTTCTCATTCTGCTGGCCATTGCGTTTGCGCTGAAAATCTCTGATCAATTCTCACGGGTGTGGGCGTTCACCTGGCTGGGTAGTATTGCCTTTCTCGTGCCACTGGGCCGGTTCGCGGTGAAGGCATTCCTGGGCCGGCTCGCTCGCCAGGGGCAGCTGGGGCGAAACATTGTCGTTTATGGCGCGGGTCAGCAGGGTGCGTCGCTGATCCGCCATATCGAAGCCATGCAGGAGCCATGGAATCGCATCATTGGCGTCTTCGACGATCGCTCGACCCGCCAGGACATGGAGAACATCGGCTACCCATACCTCGGCGGTATCGACGATCTGGTTGAATGGTCCCGCGATCACCGCGCGGACGAGATCCTGATTGCATTGCCGTGGAATGCCGACGATCGCCTGTTGAGCATTACGCACATGCTGTCCGTGCTGCCCGCGGATATTCGCCTCAGTCCGGAATTCGTCGGCGCCGATTTTCTGCACCGGCGAACCAGCTTCCAGTACGGCGTACCCATGCTCAGCGTGCTCGACAAACCCGTGTCGGGCTGGTCGGCGCTCACGAAGAAGATCATGGACTACGCGTTGGGCACTCTATTCCTGGTGGGGAGCTCGCCGCTGCTGATCGGCATTGCCGTCTGGATCAAGCTCGACAGCCGCGGCCCGGTGTTGTTCCGACAGCCGCGCTACGGTTTCAACAACCGGCTGATCGAAGTGTTCAAGTTCCGCACGATGTATATCGATAAAACTGACGTCGAGGCGGATCAGCTAACGCGGCCCGGCGATCCGCGCGTGACGCGGGCGGGGGCGTTCCTGCGACGCTTCAGCCTGGACGAGCTGCCCCAGTTGCTGAATGTCCTGCGGGGCGAAATGTCGGTGGTCGGACCGCGGCCGCACGCCGTGCGCGCCAAGGCCGGTGACAAGCTCTACGAGGACGTGATCGACCAGTATGCGGTGAGGCATAAGGTCAAGCCGGGGATTACCGGCTGGGCCCAGGTGAACGGCTGGCGTGGCAACACCGAGACCGAGGCCGATCTGCTCGGTCGCGTGGAACACGATCTCTATTACATCGACAACTGGTCCGTCACGCTGGACCTGATGATCATCCTGCGCACCTTCCTCGTCGTGATCCGCGGCGAAAACAGCTACTGAGTGACCCGCGTCTAATCGGGTACAGAGTCGTGATACACGGCCAGCGTTTTTTCGATCATCTGATCCAGATTGTAGCGCTGTGCGATCAGCTTTGAGTTCTGCGCCATGCTTCGGCGCAGAATCGGACTATGGATCAGCTTGCGGAGTCGCGCCGCGAACGTCTCTGCGTCCGCCTGCGGCACGATATAGCCGTTGTTCTTTTCCCGGACCAGGCTGCCGGCACCGCCGGTATCAGTCATCACGATCGGTAATTCGCGCGCGGCAGCTTCCAGCAAGACGTATGGGCACGACTCGTAGCGGCTGCTCAACGCAAAAATGTCGAAGGCTGCCATCAGGCGCGCACCGTCGCCCGGGCCGATGAGGCGCACCTGTTTGCTGACACCGAGGCTGATAATCAGGTCCTCCAGCATGGTGCGCTGCGGGCCATCACCGACGATCAGCAAGCGTGCGCGCGGGCAACCGGATGCAATCATCGCAAACGCGGTAACCAGTCGGTCGATGGCTTTCTGGTGCGACAGTCTACCCACCGCGCCAACACAAACCTGGTCATCGTGCAGCCCCAGTTCCTGCCGAACGGTATGGCGATCGGCCGGTGATTGAGAATCGATACCGTTGGGCACTACAGCAAGCTTGTCCTGCGGCAAGCCGAGCGCGAGACCGTGATCGCGTTCCTGGTCTGACACGCAGATAATGCGCGCGGTGTAGCGAGCGAGGAAACGTTCGACACCGCCGTAGACCAGGCGCGCCGGCCAGATCAGGTCCGGGTCGAGGGTGATCAGCGCGTGCGGCGTATAGACGCACGGCGTGTTGAGACCCAACGCGGCAAGACGGAGCAGGGCGCCGCCCTTGGAGCTGTGACCATGCAGGACGTCGAACGGACCGGTCTCCCGAATCAACGCACGCAATACACGCGCGTGCTTGAAGTCTGCGGGTCCAACCGCACGCTGCATCGGCAGCTCGTGCAGGGACAAGCCGTTGAGACCACCGATTTGCGCGACGAAGCTGCCGTCGGCCCGTTCCGGTGAATACACCAAGCTGACATCGTGGTTACGGTGCAAGAGGCCTGCGCAGAGTTCGAGCACGTGCCGGCCGCTACCGGCCCCGGCAGATTCGATGACTTGCAGAATCCGCAGGCGGCGCCCCGTCCTGCGCGACTCGGCCACGGGCACGCGGACCGCCGGTGCCGCGGTTCGCACCGGCAATTTTGCTCCGTTAGCCGGCGTAGTATTTGTCGAGGTCGCCGCTGTAGGCCCCTGAGTCGCCATAGCCGTAATGCGCATTGCGTTTGGCGTCGACCATCGATAGCAGGCCGCCTGCGAGTCGGGCACCAGCGGCTTGAAGTTGTCTCACGGCCAGGCGCGCATTCTGGCGCCGGGTTTTGCCCCACCGCGCGACGAGCACGGTCGCATCGGCGAGGGTGCAGAGAATGCGCGAGTCGGCAGCGGCCATTACGGGCGGTGAGTCGATAATGACGAGATCGTAGCGCTCGACGAGTTTCGCCAGTAGTGCTTTCATGCGACGCGAGCCGAGCAGGTTCGGCGCATTCGGACTCGGCGTACCGGCCGCGATGACATGCAGTCCCGACCACTCGCTGGTTGCCAGCACATCGTTCAGCGATGCATCGCCGGCTAGCAGGTTGGTCAGGCCCGGCTCGCGGTCGACCCCGGTGAGATCGTGACATTCCGGCTGGCGAATGTCGGCGTCGATGAGCACCACCCGGCGACCGGCATTGCTCTCGGCCGTCGCCATGCAGCTCGCGATGGTCGTTTTGCCTTCGCCGGGTAACGCTGACGTAAACAGCACCGTGCGCGGGGGGTCATCGGGAAACGCGAGTCGCAGACTCCAGTTCAGCGTCCGCATCGACTCGCCAAAGGCCGAAGTCGGCCGGCCTGCGAGGTACCCTGGCATGGTGCGGTACTCCGCGGGTTTGCGCACGGTCGGCACGAAGCCGATGGAGGCTACGCCGGTGTACTGCTCGAACTGTTCGCCGCTGCGAAAACCGCTGTCGAGCAGCTCCAGTAGCAGCACGACGAGCAGGCCGAGAATAATGGACCCGACGGTAGCAAGCCCGAGCACGATGGCCTTGCGGGGATACGAAGGTTCGGCGGGAACGACCGCTGGCGAAAACACTGTGGCATCCGGTTGCTGGAAGTCGAGGTCTTCCTGCGACAGGGTTTCTTTCTGGCGAGCCAGCAGCGTGTCTAGCAAGGCGCGATTCGCTTCGGCCTCCCGTTCCAGCGCGCGCAGCTGGATTTCATCCTGGTTCGCAACCGTGACCCGCGCTTTCATCTGGTCGAGGCTTTCCGACAGCGCGCGCTCGCGCGCTCGTGCGACGCTCACCTGGTTTCTGAGCCCGGCAATAACCTTGTCGGCCTCGCGGTCGATGCGATTACGAAGGTCGGCGGCTTCCGCGCGCAACTGAATCATGCGCGGATGTTTGTCGCCCAGCTCCGAGGACAACTCGGCCACGCGGCGTTCGACTTCCGCCTCCTGTTCACGCAAGCGCTGGATCAGTGGCGATTCGAGCACCGCCGTGCTGGACGCAACCCCGGAAGGGGTCCGGGTCAGGCGTTCGACCTGTTGCAGCCGGGCCTCGGCCTCGGCGCGATCCGTGCGCGCGATTACGAGCTGCGTGTTCAGCTCTACCAGTTCCTGCGACGCCAGTGTGAGGCCGTCACCTTCCAGCAGTCCAAGTTCGCCACGCGCCCGTTCGACAGCCGCTTCGGCATCCGCGACCTTGCCGCGCAATTCTGCGATGCGTCCGCCGAGCCAGGTATTGGCCTGGCGCGTCAGCTCGAATTTCGTTTCGAGGCGCGATTGCAGATATTCGTTGGCGACGGCGTTCGCAATCTCGGCCGATTTTTCGGCGACTTCCGACGAAAACCGCACGGCGATTACGCGGGAGTTTTCCAGCGGCGCAATTTCCAATCGTTCGGCATAGGCGTCGAGCACGGCGCTATAGGCAGCCCCCGCCGTCAGGTCAGAATCGATTCTGGCAGTGAACTCCGGATCCCGGTCGAGCCCGAGCTGTTGCACGACCCGGTCGGCCAGGGCCCGCGACGCCAGTACGTGCGCTTCGCTCTGGATCGACTCCGCGTCCCCGGCCAGTCCGGCGACCACCGAGTCCAGCGACACGAACCGACTGTTGCCATCGGACTCGATCATGATCAGAAGTTCGGCCGTATAGCGGGGTGTAATCAGGGTGAGTGCCCCGAACGTCAGCGCGACGACCGGCAGCACAACCCCGAGCAGGACCCAGATCCGGCGGCGCAGCGCCGCGAGGATTTCACCAATGCCGACGTCATCGCTGGCGATATCGGTGTTAACGGCGTAGGGCATCGGGTTGACCATGTCGTGCATCAGAAGAATCTCTCGGGTATTTCGATCACGTCACCCGGCTGGACCTCGGTATTCATCTCGGCCTGAAGCTCGATCTTGCGCTCGCCCTGTTCGCGGACAATCTTGATGCGACCTTTCCGGGCCCGGTAAGTGAACCCGCCGGCGACCGCGACCGCGTTGACCACGGTCATTCCGCTGACATAGGGATAGCTGCCCGGCGACGTTACCTCGCCGATGATGTAGAACGGCCGGTAGTTCAGCACTTCCACACTGACGCGCGGATTCTTCAGATAGTCCGGCTTCAGCGCCGCAACGATCTCGACCTCGAGTTCGTCGGCCGTGCGGCCCTCGGCACTGACCTCATTGATCAATGGCATTGAAACGTCACCCGCGCCGTCGACCTCGAATTCGCCAGACAAATCCTCGTGACCGTAGACCGTGATCTTCAGTTGATCACCGGCGGCGAGCCGGTACTCCGGCTCACCGGAATTCCCACCAGCGCCCTGCGCGTGGCTGTTGGCAAACCCGAGGCAGGCCAGCACCGCGAGCACGCCGAGGCGATGCAATTGTGTCTCGTTCATCGGCACACCCATCGAGCAAGAACCCTCGTCATAGCTGACCAACGACACGCAGGAACAATTCATTGACCTCGAAAACCCGGCCCCCGGAATCTGACGGCGACGTGTCACGATCGCGATAGCGATAGCCAAACACCAGCTGCAGGTAACGATTCATCAGGTAGCGCCCACCGAGACCGACCCAGGCCAGGTCGTCGTCCCGCGGCAGATTTTCGAAATCGTCGTTGCCGATCCGGAGGTCGAATGACAGGATCAGGTTGCGCAGCAATTCATGATCGGCGCCGAATTCGAGCCGGGTCTTGGTAATGCCCGATGCGCCGACGACGGTGGTGCTGTCGATCGTCCGGCTGCCGCCGAACGTCAGCGTGGTCAGACCAGTAACATTCCAGGTGATCTCGCCGCCGAAGCTGGGACCGTCCGCGTCACTGAATCGTGGATCGTCGAAATTCCGCTTCAGGTAGCCGACATAGAACTCACCTGCAGTGCGGCCCGTAAAGTCGAGCAAGGTGCCGATGCGCAGTTCGTAGCCGTCGGAGCTGCGCGCGAAACCGTTGCGGTCGAAGTCCTGATCGTACTTGACCTCGTCAAAGCGGGCTTCGGCATACAGGGCATAGTCTGGCGACATCGACAGTCCACCGCGGAGACCGATGTCGAAAAAATCGCGATCGCGATCATCGTTACTGACCCCACCGCTGAGCGTGGCCGTGTCTTTGAAGTCCAGGTTCCCGAATTCGCCGTCGACTCTCAGCAGCAGGCGACCCGGTCGATGCGTATAGCCGAGGTACACGGTATTGCGATCAAACTCGGTCAGTTCGACGCCGCGGACGTCATCCGGCGAAGTCCGGTCTTCGTGCAGTTTGTTCAGGCGTAGCTCACCCCGCAGTTCGCCGTCGCCGATTTGCATTTCACCGAGTCCCCAGAGGCGGAAATCCTCGTAGTCCTCGGTGCCGAGATCGGAGTAACGCGCAATATCCCCGTTCCCGCCGATTTCCGCGCGATGCCGCGGGGAGCGCGACTCCAGGCGAATTTCCGGGGCCACCCGAACAGCGGTATCACTCTCTTTGATGTCGTCGTCCGCGAACACGTTGTCGTTGTAGCGCAGCTCGATCCCGACGTCCGGGTACAGGCGCATCGCACCCACCGGCATGCCGTCCGCGTCGTAGCCCGGGCGCGGCCGTTCGGCGACCGTATCGCGCCGCTCCAATTCCTGGGCAGCGGCGCTGGTCACCATGCACAGGACGAAAACCGCCGCGAGGGCGACTGCACTGGACACATTGATGGATTGCAGCAGCCGGTTCATCCCTGAACTTTTCCTTGTTCTTGTTCTGGCTGGGTCGCCCGATAGCTTACCTGTAATCCAGGCCGCAAGCTGCGATCCTCCCCTGGACCGAGGCTGACTTGGGCGCTGTGATCAGGGTACCCAGTAGCTCCTTTATAAACAGTTGCTTTAGACATAAATCGAGAATTTTTCTCAAGTTTGTGCCGGCGCTGCAACGCGATGCTCAGTCCCCACGCGAGTGCCAGTAGCAGCCACATGTGACGCCAGTGCGTGGAATCAATGAACAGGCTTTGCAGCAAAAGCCCGGTCAGGCAGGACACGACCAGGAACACGTCGTCTTTTAGCGGGTGGTTTCGGTAGCGCAACAGCGGCAGCAACCGCAGGCCGGTGAGTATCAGGAAAGCAATCATCGTGAGACCGCCCAGCCAGCCGGATTCGACCAGCACGTGCAGGTAGAGGTTGTGCGGCTCGAGGCCGAATTCCTCGTCACTTCGACCGGGTCCGACGCCGATCGGATCGCTGCCGATATGCGCTAGCGCCCGGCCCTGCGAATCGAAGCGCCCGCCAGTCTTGACGTCATATTGCTGGGTCAGCACGGCGCGCTGGAAAAACCGCTCGCCAATTACGTCCAGGGATACGGTCGCGGCCAGCCCGCCGGCGATCACGGCCAGCACGGCGATGCTGGCCAGGAGCCAGTTGACGCGCGTTTTGAGGCTGGGCGCGAACAGGAACGACAACAGCCCGAACACGCCGACCGAAATGATGAAATTGATCCAGGCGCCGCGCGAGAAGCTCAATAACACGCCAAAGGTCAGGACCAGGAACAGTGGCAGGAACAGCGCGCTGCGGACAGCCGGCCCGCCGGCCATGCGGCGCACCACGTGCACCGCGGCGGGTACGAGGAACGGGCCGAAGACGTTGGGATCTTTGAAACCGCCCTTGGCTCGCAAGCCACCGGCCCACAGTTCGCCGGGCAGGAACCCGAGGTATTCCAGTGCGCCCCAGGCGACCGCGAGCACCGCGGCGAACAGGTATCCGGCCCACAACGCCGGCAGGAGCTCCTGCGGACGGGCCGCGACGATGCAGGCGATCAGCAGAAACGTCAGCGGCATGTAGATTCGGATCGACAGGGATCGGACCGACTGCAAGGGATCCGGCGCGAGCAAGGCTGCCAGCACGTTGGCCGCAATGAACAGGCCGAGCAAGATCACGGCGGACTGCAACTCGCGCGGAAACCGCAGCCCCGCGGCCAGCAGGGCGAGAAACAGGCCAATCGCCACCAGATCATAGGGTGCGGGTTCGATGAATACGACCGAACCGAGACCCATCAGCAGCGCGAGCATGCCGGGTAACCATTGGGTGCGCGCATTGAAGTTGAGCTGCGGCGCCGAGACGACTGTACCGGTCGGGTTCATTTCCAAGCGTGGGGAAAGCGACCTGAAAAGGCCGTTTGTTCTATATTTTTGAGTGCGTTATCGCTATTTCTTAGACCTTGACGCATACTAGCCCGCCGCCCGACGGGCCGCAATGTGATTACGTTGAATCTGCCGAAACCAGGTCCTGCCGCGCCAGTCGTTGGAGTCGTAATCAGTTCGCAGCGGGTGCCGCCCGCATGAGGCCGGGCGCTGCAGTACAAGGGGGCTCGTGGGGCGAGCTCGTTCGCCTGATTCGCGGTTCCGGCTTTATTTTTGTCTGCCGGGTATCGGGTGCCGGCATTACCCTGGTCGCACAGCTGCTGCTGGCGCGCTGGATGGGCGCCGCGGAACTCGGTGTGTACGTGCTGGCATTTGCGTGGGCCCTGTTGCTGGCCAGTGTCAGCACGCTGGGCTTCATCCCGGCCGCCATTCGGTTCGTTGCCTATGGTCAGGCGCGCGGCGAACCCGGCTACGCGCGCTCGTTTTACCGTTTCGCCCTGCGCGTGGTCATCACCGTCAGCCTGGTGCTGGGCGCGGCCGCTGCCGGCCTGGCCTGGCTGTTGCCGCCGGGCACGGGGCCCGACGCCCACGTCGTCACGATTGCACTGGCCTTTATGCCGGTTCTGGCCGTCCTGCAAATGACCTCGGGCGTGGCCAATGGTTACGCGCAGTTCGTGCTGGGATTCCTGCCCGCCAACGTGTTGCGACCGCTGTTGTTCTGCACACTGGTGATCGGCGCGTGGCTGTGGTTACCGGCTCTCGAAGCCCGCCTTGCAATGTCGCTGCAGGCCGTTGCCGTCGTGACCATTGCGCTCCCGACCTTGATCGTGTTCTGGCGCTTCGTTGAGTCCCAGGGTGACGTGGGCGCCAGCAACGAGGATCGGCGCCTGTGGCTGCTCACGGCCGTGCGATTACTGGCCGCGACGCTCTTCGCCGGCTACTTCCCCGAGATGATCACCACGATCGCCGGCGTCTATCTGCCCAGCGACGAGCTGGCCGTTCTGCACATCAGCCTGCGCATCTCGACACTCGTCATTTTCGGGGTCTTTGCGGTGGACGCGTTTACCGGGCCCGACATTGCGAGATTGCACGCGGACGGGGACCGCTCCGGCCTGGCCGCGGTGGTCAACCGGGCGACGCGCCTGCGGTTCTGGGCCGCAGTAGTCGTCGTCATGTTTTTCGCGCTGATCGGGCGCTGGTTGTTGCAGTTGTTCGGGCCAGAATTCGTCGCGGGGTATCCCGCCTTGATCATTCTCTCCGTCGGCCAGCTGATCCAGGCCGCCGTAGGGCCGGTAGTGCGCCTGTTGAGCATCAGCGGGCACGAAACCCGGTGTCTGAAGGTATTCGCCGCCGCCTTGTTACTTGCCGTAGTGCTGATCGCATTGCTGGCGCCCCGCTGGGGTGTGATGGGTGCCGCCGTCGCGGCGACACTCGATATGCTCTTCTGGGCGCTATGGATGCGGATACTCTGCGCGAAACATGTCGGCATTCGGCCGAGCTTTCTCTGGTTCAAATCCGACCGTTGACATCGTACGCGCCGCGCAGTCGAGACTGATTACGGCGGCCTGCGATTCCGCCAGCGTGATGCCGCGGGCTGGCTGACCGTCGATACGGCGTTGCCCGGATGGCAGGGCCAGCGAGATCGCGCGCGCGTCCGGCGGATTCAGTAACGCATAGCCGCACTCGAAATCCCGGCGCAACAGTCCGCGCCATTCGTACCGCGTTCCGCGGGCCGGGCCGAAGTCTGTTTTGTAGCCGCCCCAGAATGAGACCGGTGCGGTCCAGTCGAGCTGATTGCTGCTCAGCAGATCGCGACCACTGCTGATCAGCAGCCACGCAGCGAGAGCAAACTCGCGCTCGCGTGGTGTATCGCCATAGTCCATCAGGATGACGGCCCGGTCCCGGTCCTGCACGAGATCGATGAAGCCGAGAAAGCGGTCAAAACTCCACTTGCCATCGCCGCCGGTCAGGCCCGGATCCGTGGCGCCACGCTCCAGGTTGATGTAGTCAGCCGCGTCGATTTGCCGGAGGATCGCCGGCTCGTCGAACGGTCCGGCATACCAGATGCTGTTGTGCGCAATCTCGATGTCGGGAAACGCGGCGCGGATTTCCTCCATGAAAACGGCGAAATTCTCGCGCCAGTCGTCGAGCCGCATTTCCGTGCCGGTGCGCGGATCGATCGGGCGAACATGCCGTCCGTGCCCGTCACTGACGCGCCAGGTCAGGTTGACGTCGTCCACCCAGATGCCGCGATAGCCGGTCTCGACGAGTTTGGCTGCCTCGGCGATCCAGTGGGCGCGAAACGCGGGATTGCCCACATCGGCGGCAAATTGCGGGCACCGCCCGTCGCGACAGCCCCAGGGGATGTACAGCTCCCTGCCATCGGCGTCGCGCAGCACCCATTCCGGATTCGTGCGGTAGACCTCCCAATGCGGTTTGATCGCATAGCTGTCCTTATAAACCCACGCCAGCGGGTACCACCGCAGACGTCGATCGAAGTAGGGGCTGTAAGTCTGCATGCGCGCATAGTGATCCCGCATCCACTTTTGGTCGGCTCGTGACGGCGAGTGCGAATACCGATCGAAGTCGGAGTCGGCGATGTTGTAGAACCGGACCCGGCCGGCGGGCGCCGGTTCCAGGCCGGCGCCCAGCGGCGCGCAGGCAGCGAGCGCCACCAGCAGGCCGAACATGCGGGATGCGTTGGTCACGACGACAAAGGATGTCACGATTGGCCCCCGATGAAACCTCTGATCCGCCGCGAGCCCTTGCTCGCGTTCTATTTGCTCGCCTACGCGTGGACCTGGGCCATCGGGATTCCGCTGCTGTTGTCGCGTCGCGGCCATATTGCCGCCGACCTGCCGCACTGGCTGGAGCCGGTGGCCGCATTCGGCCCATTCATTGCCGCGCTGCTGGTCGCGTGGATCGTCGCGGGCCCCGACGGTCCGACACGCATTCTGGCGAGCCTCAAGCGCTGGCGGGTCGGCGCCGGCAACCTGGCATTTGCAACCCTGAGCCCGGTACTGCTGCTGGTGTTGGCGCTGGCGCTGGTCGTGGCGCAGGGCGAGCGACTGGACTTTGCGAGTCCGCGGCTGGGGGAGCTCGCGACCATCGCCGGTCTGCTCGACCTGGTGCTGGCGGGAGCAATCCTGCAGGCCCTGGGGGAAGAGCCGGGCTGGCGCGGTTTCGCGCTGCCGGATCTGCGGCGCCGCTTCGGGCCGCTGGGCGCGACCCTGGCATTGTTTCCCGTCTGGCTACTGTGGCACTTGCCCTTTTTTCTGAGTCGCCCCGAGTTCGGTCTCGTGCAATGGCTCGGCTTCTCGGTGGGCATTCTGTCCGCGGCAGTCTGGCTGACGCTGATCATGGAACGCAGCGGCAGCGTGCTGATGGCTGTCATCTGGCACGCCATGGTGAACATTTGCCGGGGCCTCGCGCTGGCGATTTCCATGGCGGCTTTTCTCGCCATCGGCAATGTCGTGCTGCTTGGTGCCGTGTTGATCGTCGGTCACTGGCTGTGGCAGCTGCGCGCCAGGCGAAGCCGGGCCTGAGCCTTCTTAACATAATAAGAAAACAAGGCTTTTCATGGGCTTGTGATTTTTATTTAATAGCGATTCAATGAATTGTCCGGCGGCATGAGTCAGCGGGCACCAGAAAACGGCGGGGGAGCATCATTCCGGACCGGGACGAATACGCACCAGCAAGCGAGCGCTCAAAGGCACTGGTCCGCGCGCAGCTGACCGGCCGCCAGGGTCCGGCGCCCGGTTTATTGCTGGACCGCCGCCTGATGACCGACCGGCGGAGCCACAGTTTCCGCTCGTTTTGCTACGGCAGCCTGCGGCCGCGGCGACGGCTGGGGCGACGCGATGGCGACGAGCACCGCATCTTTCTCGACTGGCACGAGCCGCGAGTCCTGTATCTGTCGCTGGCGATTCTGCTCATGAGCGGCCTCGACGCCCTGCTGACGCTGAACATCCTGAACGCGGGCGGTGAAGAGCTGAACGGCATTATGGATTGGCTGATCAAGACCGATCCGGCCTGGTTCGTGATGGCAAAACTGGCGATCACCGGCCTCGGCGTCACGCTGCTGGTGGTTGCCGTCAATCGGCACTTCTTCGGCGTAGTCCGCGTGATCCGGATCATGGAGATCATTTGCTTCGGCTATGTGGCGCTGATGGTCTGGGAGATTTCCTTGCTCGGGTACATGTTTCCATCAGTGCTGCGCGCCGGCCTGACTTCCTGGTTCGGTCCCCTCGGCTAGCCGGGCGGGTCGCGGCACCCGATAACGCGCCGGAATGCGCGTTTCGCCGCGCCCCGGCATCCGCTAAACTACCGCGCCTTCCCGCGCCCCAGTGCATTTCATCCATGCTCGCGCTTGGCTCATCACAGTCTGATCGAGAGTCCTGATGACGCAGTCATTACAGGAGCGTTACGCCTGGTCGCCGCTCTTCGGCAGTAACGCGGTATACGTCGAGGAGCTTTACGACCTGTACCGCGAGAATCCCGCTTCCGTCCCGGAGAACTGGCAACGCTTCTTCGCCGGCATCGGGTCCGCGGAGCGCGATGGTGAGGCCCAGTCTGACCGGGAGGTGCGGGCCGCGCTGGTGAGTGCCACGCCGACCCCCGGGCCGCAGCGCGTGCGGGCACCGCGACAAGTGGCGGCAAACGAAAAGCAGGCCGCCGTGGCCCGCCTGATCCAGGTCTATAGTCTGCGTGGACATCAGATCGCCGACCTCGACCCGCTCGGGATCACGGAGCGACGGAAGCCCGTCGTCCTGAAGCTCGACTACCTCGGTTTGTCGGATGACGACATGGATACCGAGTTTTTCGCCGGCGGTCTGGCGGGCACGGGTGAGGGCCGCCTGCCGCTCCGCGAAATCATGCGGATTCTGCGGCAGGTCTACTGTGGCCGGATCGGCGCGGACTTCGCCCATCTGTCGCGCGGCCGCGAACGCCGCTGGATCCGCGAACGGCTGGAGCGCGGCCTGCTGTCAGATCCTTTCACGGATGATGAGCGACGCGTCATTCTCGACCAGCTCACGGCGACGGAAGGCGTGGAGCGTTACCTGCACACCAAGTACGTCGGGCAGAAACGCTTTTCGCTCGAGGGCGGCGACAGCCTGATCCCGATGCTCGATGACCTCATCCAGCAGGGCGGCGTGGCTGGTGTGCAGGAGATCGTTATCGGCATGGCACATCGGGGCCGGATCAATGTGCTGGTCAATGTGCTCGGCAAGGCGCCGCAGGAGCTGTTCGAGGAATTCGAGGGCGCATTGGACCTCAGCCAGGTCAAAGGTTCGGGCGATGTGAAATATCACATGGGCTTTTCGTCCGATATTCGTACCCCCGGCGACAAGGTGCATGTCGTGCTGGCTTTTAATCCGTCGCACCTGGAGATCGTGAACCCGGTCGTCGAGGGATCGGTCCGCGCCCGCCAGGAGCGGCGTAACGACACAGTGGGTTCCGAAATTCTGCCGGTGCTCGTGCATGGCGACGCCGCGTTCGCGGGACAGGGCGTGGTCACGGAAACTTTCCAGCTCAGCCAGGCGCGGGGCTTCAGCACGGGCGGCACCGTGCACATCGTCGTCAATAACCAGATCGGTTTCACCACGAGTGACCCGCGGGATGCCCGTTCGACGCCTTATTGCAGCGATGTTGCGAAAATGATCGAGGCGCCGATCTTCCACGTGAATGGTGACGATCCGGAGGCTTGTGTCTTCGTCACCCGGCTGGCGCTCGATTATCGTCAGACATTTCGCAAGGATGTCGTGATCGACCTGGTCTGTTATCGCCGGCATGGGCATAACGAGGCGGATGAGCCGGCCGCGACGCAGCCGCGCATGTATCAGGCGATCAAGAAACACCCGACTGTCCGGCAGACCTACACGCGTCGGCTTGTCGAGCAGGGCATCGTCGATGCCACCAAGCCCGACGAGCTGGTGGAGGAATACCGTGCGCGCCTGGACGCCGGGCAACCGCTGCCGCAGGCCGTGATCGGCAACATCGGCAATGAGTTCACGGTCGACTGGACGTCGCATATGCGTGCCGATCCGGACGAGCACGTGGCGACGGCGCTGACAAAAGACGCCTGCGAGTCGCTGGGTCGGGAAATCACGCGGATCCCGCGGGGCTTCACGTTGCATCCGCGCGTGGCGCGAATCATCACGGACCGGGAACGCATGGCGGCTGGCGAAGTGCCGATGGACTGGGGGTTCGCCGAAATGATGGCTTACGGCAGCCTGCTGCGTGACGGCTTCAAGGTGCGCCTCACCGGGCAGGACAGTCGGCGTGGCACATTTTTCCATCGCCATGCGGCGCTCTACGACCAGGCCAGCGGCAGGTCCTATTTACCGCTCGACGATGTCGATAGTCGCCAGGGCTCGTTCACCGTCACGGACTCGCTGTTGTCCGAAGAAGCGGTCCTCGGTTTCGAATACGGCTATGCGACGACCGTGCCCGATACGCTGGTGCTCTGGGAGGCGCAGTTCGGTGACTTCGCGAACGGCGCACAGGTCGTCATCGATCAGTTCATCACGTCCGGCGAGGCCAAGTGGGGCCGGCTCAGCGGCATCGTGCTGCTGCTGCCGCATGGCCAGGAAGGGCAGGGGCCGGAACATTCATCCGCGCGGCTCGAGCGGTTCCTGCAGCTGAGCGCCGAGAACAACATCCAGGTCTGCACGCCGACCACGCCGTCACAGGTTTTCCACATGTTGCGCCGGCAGATACTGCGCGACCTGCGCAAGCCGTTGATCGTCATGACGCCGAAGAGCCTGCTGCGACACCGGCTCGCGAGTTCGCCATTGACCGATCTGATGAACAGCCATTTTCACCAGGTCATACCGGAGATCGACGACATCGATCCGGCCGCGGTAACGCGCATCGTGTTTTGTAGTGGCAAGGTTTTTTACGATCTGCTCGAGGCGCGTCGAAGCGAGAACATCAAGAACGTAGCAATCGTGCGCATCGAGCAGCTGTATCCGTTCCCGGTACGCGATTACGCCGCCGAGATCGAAAGCTACCCGGGTGCCAGAGAAATCGTCTGGTGCCAGGAAGAGCCGTGGAATCAGGGCGCCTGGTATCAAATCCGACACCGGTTGCAGGCGCCGCTCGATGACGAGCAGGAACTCTTTTACGCCGGTCGACCGTACGGGGCGGCGCCGGCCCCGGGAATTTTCCAGTTGCATGTCCAGCAGCAACAGGCTCTCGTCGAGCAGGCGCTGCGCGGTGATTACGAATGAGGTCGCTGAGCGAATGAACATCGAAGTCAAGGTCCCGCAGCTACCCGAGTCCGTTGCCGACGCGACTCTGGTGGCCTGGCACAAAGCGCCCGGGGACAGCGTCGCGCGCGATGAAAACCTCGTTGACCTGGAAACCGACAAGGTCGTGCTGGAAGTGCCGGCGCCGGCAGCCGGCGTGCTGAAGGAAATCAAGATCGATAACGGTGCGACCGTGACCAGCGGGCAGCTGCTGGCGGTACTCGAAGAAGGCGCCGGTGGAGCGGCCGCTGTTGCTGCGCCTGCCGCGGCGGCAGCAAGCGTGCCGGCGGAACCCGCGCCGGCCGCGGTGCCTGCGCCACCGCCACCGCCAGCTGATGCGCCACGATCGTCGGAACACGCCGCCAAACTCAGTCCGTCGGTCCGGCGCATGCTCGAAGAGCACGACATCGACCCGTCGCAAGTCCGGGGCACGGGTCGCGGTGGCCGCATATTGAAGAGTGACGTGCAGGCTTACCTCGACCAGGGTGTCCAGGCGGACAGCGTTACGGAAGACACGCTGACTGCTCTGGTGCCGCCGAGCATCGGTCAGCCGGTCGCGGCACGCGCTGAACAGCGCGTGCCCATGAGCCGGCTGCGAGCCCGGATTGCGGAACGGATGGTCGAGGCCCAGCAAGCGGCGGCCATGCTGACGACCTTCAACGAGGTCGATCTGACCGAGGTCATGGCGTTACGCAGCCGTTACAAGGAAACGTTCCAGGAAAAACACGGTGTCAAGCTCGGCTTCATGTCGTTTTTTGTGCGCGCCAGTATCGAGGCACTGCGGCAGTTCCCGGTCGTCAACGCGTCGGTGGAAGGCACCGACATTGTCTATCACGAGTATTACGACGTCGGCATCGCGGTCTCGAGCGATCGTGGCCTGCTGGTCCCGGTGATTCGCGATGCGGACCGCATGAGCTTTGCGCAGATCGAGCAGACCATCACCGACTACGGCAAGAAGGCCCGGGAAGGCAACATCACTATGGATGAACTGACCGGCGGTACGTTCACCATTACGAATGGCGGCGTGTTTGGTTCGATGCTGTCGACGCCGATCCTGAATCCGCCCCAGAGCGGCATCCTGGGTATGCACAAGATTCAGCAGCGACCCATGGTTGTCGATGGTGCAGTGAAGGCGCGGCCCATGATGTACCTGGCCCTCACCTATGACCATCGCATTATCGACGGACGCGAAGCCGTGCAGTTTCTGGTCGCTGTGAAGGACGCGCTCGAAGACCCGGGGCGCCTGTTGTTACAGGTTTGATTAAATGAGCAAGAAATTTGACGTTGTCGTAATCGGCGGCGGCCCGGCCGGGTATGTCGCGGCGATTCGAGCAGCCCAGCACGGTCTGGCTACCGCGTGTGTGGATGCCTGGCTGAATCGCGACAGCTCGCCGGCTTTCGGGGGCACCTGCCTGAACGCCGGGTGTATTCCGTCCAAGGCACTGCTGGAGTCGTCCGAGCTCTATCACCGGGCGCAAATCGAGTTCGCGAACCATGGCATTGGTGTCGGCGGCCTCGAGTTGAACCTGGATCAGATGCAGACTCGAAAGGCGGGTATCGCGCGCCAGCTGTCGGGCGGTATTGAAGCGCTGTTCAAGGCGAACAAGGTGACGGGCCTGTTCGGCCACGGATATTTGCTGCCGGATCATAAAGTGCAGTACACGCCACACGATGGCGAGCCCGAACTGCTGGACGCCGAGCATGTCATTCTCGCCACCGGTTCGTCGCCCATCGAATTGCCCATGGTGCCGTTTGACGGCGAACGTGTCGTCGATAGCTGGGGCGCGCTTGAGTTTGATTCAGTACCCCAGCGCCTCGGTGTGATCGGCGCCGGCGTCATTGGCCTGGAACTCGGCAGCGTCTGGGCGCGCCTTGGCGCGAAAGTCACCATCCTGGAAGCCATGGAACAGTTCCTGTTCATGGCCGACGCGCAAATTGCCCGCGAGGCGCAGCGGCAGTTCAAGAAACAGGGCCTCGATATTCGGCTCGGCGCGAAAGTGCAGGCCGGTGAAGTCGGCGACGACGAAGTGCGCTTGCGATATGAAGATGCGCAGGGTGGACATGAACTCCCGGTCGACAAGGTTGTGGTCGCCGTCGGCCGGCGTCCGTACACGGAAGGCCTCCTGGATCCGATCGCGGGCGTGGATGTCAACGAGCGGGGGTTAATCGAGGTCGATGACGAGTGTCGCACTACGGCGCTGAACGTCTGGGCCATTGGCGATTGCGTCCGCGGGCCGATGCTGGCCCACAAGGGCTCCGAGGAAGGCGTCATGGTCGCCGATTTGATCGCCGGTGAAGTCGCTGAAATGAATTACGACGTCATCCCGTCGATTATCTACACGGCCCCGGAGATTGCCTGGGTGGGCAAGACCGAGGAGGAGCTGAAGGCGGCCGGGACGGCCTACAAGGTGGGCAGTTTCAACTTCGCGGCAAGCGGCCGGGCGAAGGCGATGGACCAGGATGCCGGTCTCGTCAAGGTGCTGGCCGATGCCGAGTCCGACCAGATCCTGGGGGCCCATATTTGCGGACCGATGGCCGGCGAACTGATCGGCGAGGTCGTCGTCGCGATGGAATTTCAGGCCAGCGCCGAGGATTTGCAGCGCACCATCCATGGTCATCCGACCCTGACGGAGGCGATCCACGAAGCCTCGCTGTCCGTTGACGGCCGCGCGATCCACGCAATCAACCGGTAAGGCACGCCAGTCGCGGAATTACCCGTGGGCCCGGGGGCTGGGGGTATAATTGCGCCGTTGTTGTCGAGGACCCGAGGATGAGAAGGATTCTGATCCTGGCGGGCGCATTGTTGTGCACGGATCCGGCGCTGGCGAACGAGCTGGACCTGAGCTTCAACAGTGATGCCTTTCGATTTCGCTTTGCGCGCCCTTTCAATGCCAGTGCACTCGCCTGGGATGCCGGCTGGCTGCATCACAAGGATAACGGTGAGGCCATTCACGGTGGTTTCTACCTGACCGGCGAGGCGTCGGACGGGGCGAATCCGCTGCAGGGCGGGCTCGGGGTCCGCGCGACCTATACCAACGGCGATATCAAGGACCAGGATGGACTGGCTTTCGGCCTGGGCGGTTATCTGCGCTATGTCTTTCCGCGCTATAACCGTTTCTCGGTTTCGGGCCATGCCTTTTTCGCACCGGAGGTTTTCCACATCGGGGAAAGCGACAAGCTGCAGGACTACGAAGTCCGGCTCGGTTACAACGTGCTGCGCGAGGCGGACATCTACGTCGGCGCCCGGTACGTGCGCGCCGACTACGACAAGGCGCCTAAAGCTTATTTCGACACGGGGATGCACCTGGGACTGAGTTTGCGCTTCTGATGGCGTGATCGGTTCAGAAGATAAGCACGGGGCAGAGGGAACGAATGGCGGGTCACAGCAAGTGGGCGAATATCCAGCACCGCAAAGGCGCGCAGGACAAGAAACGCGGCAAGTTGTTCACCAAGTTGATTCGCGAGATCACGGTAGCGGCTCGCATGGGCGATCCGGACCCGGCCTCGAATCCACGGCTGCGGCTCGCAGTCGACAAGGCCAGGGCGCAGAGCATGCCGAAGGACAACATCGAGCGCGCCATCAAACGCGGCTCCGGGCAGCTCGACGGCAGCGACTACGAGGAGATTTCCTATGAAGGTTACGGCCCCGGCGGTGTCGCCGTGATGGTCGAGTGTCTGACGGACAATCGCAACCGGACCGTGGCGGAGGTGCGCCATGCGTTCACCAAGTTCGGCGGCAATCTCGGCGCGGATGGCTCGGTGGCCTATCTCTTCAACAAGGTCGGGCTGATCAGTTTTCCACCGGGTGCGGACGAAGATCGCATTATGGAAGCGGCGCTGGAAGCGGGTGCCGAGGACGTCATCACCGGAGAGGATGGCTCGATCGACGTGCTCAGCTCGCCGGACGATTTCGAGGCGGTGCGTGATGCCGTGCAGGCGGAGAATCTGCAGCCCGAACTCGCTGAAGTGACCATGCGGGCGTCGGTGGACGCGACGCTCGACGAGGATGACGCCGGCAAGATGGTCAGGATGCTGGAACTACTAGAGGACCTGGACGACGTGCAGAACGTGTATTCCAATGCCGACATTGCCGACGAGATTCTCGCCAAGCTGTGAAGGCGCGGGCTTGAACACGACGATTCGCATCCTCGGTATCGATCCCGGCTCGCGGGTGACTGGCTACGGCATCGTCGATAGCGACGGCAACACGAGCAAGCACGTGGACAGCGGTTGCATCAGGACCGGTGACGGCGATTTTCCGGCACGCCTGCACGAGATCTTCCTGCGCGTGCAGGAGATCATGGCGATGCACGAGCCGACCGACGTCGCGATCGAGCGCGTGTTCGTGAATCGCAACGCCGACAGTGCGCTGAAACTGGGCCAGGCGCGGGCAGCGGCCATCTGCGCGACCTTCGCTCGGCAGGTGTCGCTCCACGAGTACGCGGCCCGCGCCGTCAAGCAGGCCGTGGTTGGTCGCGGCGGCGCCGACAAGCAGCAGGTCCAGCATATGGTGCGGGTCTTGCTCAAATTGCACGACCTGCCGGCGGCGGATGAGGCGGACGCCCTGGCGGTGGCGCTCTGTCACGCTCACTCTCGCCCCCTGGCGTCGAATACCGCCCGCGTGTCGGTTGGGCAGGGAGTAGCGCGTTGATCGGCTTTATCCGCGGCACGCTCATTCACAAGGAACCACCCTGGTTGATGGTGGACGTGCACGGCGTTGGCTACGAGATCGAAGCGCCGATGTCGACTATTTTTGGGTTGCCAGCTGTCGGTTCGGAAATACAGCTTCGCACCCACCTGGCCGTGCGCGAGGATCAGCAGACGCTTTACGGCTTTGCCACCGATGCGGAACGCCGCCTGTTTCGCTCCTTGCTCAAGGTCTCCGGCGTTGGCGCAAAGCTGGCGCTGACCGTGTTGTCCGGCATTAGTGTGGAGGGTTTTGCGCAGTGTGTCGAAACCGAGGACAAGGCGACTCTGACGAAGCTGCCGGGTGTCGGCCGCAAGACGGCCGAACGCCTGATCATGGAAATGCGTGATCGCCTGGGAGTGGATGTGGCTGGCGTGACCGCCGGCGCAAGCACACCGACCGCGGCCGCAGCCGTGCCGCGCACCGAGGCCTTCAATGCGCTGGTCGCACTGGGATACAAACCGACCGAGGCGCGCCGGATGCTGGATGCCGTGCCGGCGGATATCGACACCACCGAGGACGTGCTACGACGGGTCCTGCGGTCGGCCGCGAGTTGACGGGACGGGGAGCATGCAGGAACAGGACAGACTCGTGACGACGATGGGCCGACCGGATGATGCTGCTGTAGAAACCGCGATTCGGCCACGGCGGCTGGATGACTACGTTGGGCAACAGGCCGTCAAGCGCCAGATGCGAATATTCATTACGGCGGCGGCCCAGCGCGCCGAGGCGCTCGATCATGTGCTGGTGTTTGGCCCGCCGGGGCTCGGCAAAACCACATTGGCGCACATTGTCGCCAACGAACTCGGCGTGAATTTGCGCCATACCTCCGGCCCGGTGCTCGAACGGCCCGGGGATCTTGCCGCGATGCTGACCAATCTCGAACCGCGCGACGTGCTGTTCGTGGACGAAATCCATCGTCTTAGCCCGGTCGTCGAGGAAGTGCTGTATCCGGCGCTGGAGGATTTCCAGCTCGACATCGTGATTGGCGAAGGTCCGGCGGCGCGCTCCATCAAACTGGACCTGCCGCCGTTTACGCTGGTTGGCGCGACCACGCGGGCCGGCTTGCTGACCTCGCCGTTGCGCGACCGGTTTGGCATCGTGCAACGGCTGGAGTTCTACGATCACCAGGAACTGCAGCAGATCGTTACGCGCGCGGCCGCCATCCTGGGAATCGAAATCGATGCCGACGGTGCTAGCCAGATTGCGACCCGGGCCCGGGGCACGCCGCGTATTGCAAACCGCCTGCTGCGGCGGGTGCGCGATTACGCGCAAGTCGAGGCAGACGGTCACATTGACGGTCCGGTTGCGGCGGCCGCGATGGACATGCTCGACGTCGATCCGCACGGTTTCGACGTCATGGACCGTCGCCTGTTGCTGACGATCATCGAACGCTTCAATGGCGGTCCGGTGGGCATCGATTCCATCGCCGCGGCGGTAAGCGAAGAGCGCGGCACGATCGAAGACGTGCTCGAACCGTTCCTGATCCAGCAGGGTTTTCTGCAGCGCACCGCGCGTGGCCGCATTGCCACGCGCCGCGCGTACCAGCACTTTGGTTTGCCGGAAGGTGGTGGCGCGGAGCCGACGCCGTCGCTGTTCGATTCGGATTGACGGTCGGCGAACGATGGTCGAGTGGCATGAATGGCCAGTGCGCGTTTACTACGAGGATACCGATGCGGAAGGCGTGGTGTATTTCGCCAACTACTTTCGTTTCATGGAACGGGGTCGTACCGAATGGTTGCGCGCTCTCGGTGTCGAACAGGACCGGCTGCTCGAGGATGAGTCGCTGTTTTTCAGCGTGACGGAGACGCACGCGAATTTTCGCCGGCCGGCGCGTTTCAATGACCAGCTGATCGTGCGCACCCGGTGCATCGAGCACGGGCGAGCGCGCTTCAAGCTGTTACAGAGTGTGTGGCGTGGCGATGAAGAACTGGTGGGCGGCGGCTGCACCGCCGCCTGTATCGATGCAGAGACCTTTCGGCCGCGGCGGTTGCCCACCGCGCTGCGGGAACGGATCACCGGTGAACAGTGAGCGAGGCGCCTTTTGAATGAGCGGTAACATGTCGATTATTGAACTGGTGTTGTCAGCCAGTTTTGTCGTGCAACTGGTGATGGCGCTGTTGCTGGCGGCCTCGATCGTGTCGTGGGCGATCATCCTGCGCAAGCGCGGGGTGCTCAAGAAAGCGGTGGCCGGTTCGGACACGTTCGAATCGAGTTTCTGGTCCGGCAGCGATCTGACATCGATCTATCGGGACATCACCCAGGGCGGCCAGGCCCCGTCAGATATGGCCGGTGTGTTCGAGGCGGGCTTTCGCGAGTTCCGTCGCCTGACCCAGCAGGGTTCGGTGCCCGCGGTGCAGGTCGTTGACGGCGCGCAGCGGGCGATGCGGGTTGCACAGATGCGGGAAATGGACCGGCTCGAACACAATCTCGCCACGCTGGCCACCATCGGCTCCACCAGCCCCTACGTCGGCCTGTTCGGCACGGTGTGGGGCATCATGAATTCGTTCACCGCGCTCGGTAACGTGCAGTCGGCCACACTGGCCATGGTGGCACCGGGCATTGCGGAGGCCCTGATCGCGACCGCGATGGGTCTGTTTGCCGCGATTCCGGCGGTCATTGCTTACAACCGCTATGCCGACAAGGTGACGCGCCTGGAAGTGCGCTACGACACCTTTGCGGAGGAATTCTCGACCATCCTGGAGCGGCACGCGCACGGGCGCGCGGCTGCGAGGCAGAGCTGACATGGCACGCCAGAAGCAACGCCGGCTGATGGGCGAAATCAATGTGGTGCCCTACATCGACGTCATGCTGGTGCTGCTGATTATTTTCATGATCACGGCACCGTTGCTGAGCCAGGGTATCGAGGTGGATTTACCGAAAGCGGCTGCCGAGCCGCTGGATCCGGACCTGATGCGAGACAACGAACCGCTGGTTCTCACTGTCGATGCCGCCGGTCAGCTGTATTTGAATGTCGGTGACGACGAAGAGTCGCCGCAGGCGCCCGCCCGCATCGTCACATTGGCAAGCGCCGTGATTCGCCAGAAACCCGAGACGCCGGTGTTGGTCAAGGCCGATCAGCAGGTGCCGTATGGACGCGTCGTCACAGCGATGGTCCTGCTGCAGCAGGCCGGCGCGGCAAAGGTGGGATTTCTCACGGATCCCGCCGAACTCGAACAGGCGCGAATGGACGCCGGGCTGACCGGTTGAATGACCGGGGCGTTAGCCTTGAATGCCGCGGTAGGTCGGTCGCTCAACCCGATCAGCCTGTCGATCGGTGGCCACCTGTTGGTGGTGTTGCTGCTGACGGCCAATCTGTCGGTCTGGCAGTCGCGCCCGGACCAGCCGGTGCGGCTGGCGATCGATGCGGCGGTGGTGCTGGATACCGAAGCCGTGCAGCAACGCGAACTTGCGGCACAACAACGACGCGAGGAGGCAGCCCGCCAGCGCGCTGCCGACGAGCGCCGCCGGCAGCAGGAGGCCGAACAGCGGGAGCGCGAACGCCAGGAGCTGGAGCGTCAGCGCCGCGAGCAGGAACTTGCCCGGCAGCAGGCGGAGGCAAAGAAACGGCAGGAGGCTGAGGCCCGGCGACTCGCTGAGGAGCAACGTCAGCGCGAAGCGGCCGAACGCAAGGAGCAGGAAAGACTGGCGGCGGAAAAACGGCGCCGGGAAGAGGAGGCCGCTCGCAAACGGGCCGAGGAGCAACGCCGGCAGGCCGAGCGCGAAGCGCAACTGAAGGCGGCGATTGCAGCGGAGCAAGAGCGCGAGGCCGCAATCAGTGGCGGGTTGCTGGATCAGTGGATCGAGGTGATCCGGCAAAAGGTACAGCGGAACTGGATCAAGCCGGCCAGTGCGGGCGCCGGTCTGGAGTGCGAAGTGCGGGTGCGCCAGATTCCGGGCGGCGATGTCGTGGATGCGCAGGTCACGGTTTGTAATGGCGATGCAACGGTCGTGCGCTCCATCGAGAACGCGGTGTTCAGGTCGTCACCGCTACCGCAACCGCCGGATCCGTCGCTGTTCGAAAGAAACATTGTGTTCGTGTTTCGCCCGAGTGATTGACCCGCAAATCAGAGGAGAGACTGGCTGATGCCGCGAAAACTGGGTCTGTTTTTCTCATTGCTGATTCTCAACAGCAATGCCAGCGCCGAGCTGCGCATCGAAATCAGCGAAGGCACCGAAAAGGCTGTGCCGGTTGCGGTGGTGCCGTTTGGCTGGAACGGTCCCGGCCCGGTGCCGCAGGACGTTGCCGAGGTGATCACATCGGATCTCGCTGGTTCGGGGCGATTCGCGCCGATCCCGGTCGGGGACATGCTGCAAAAACCGATCACCGGGCGCGACGTTGACTTTGACGACTGGCGCATTCTGGGCGTCGAAAACGTGATCATCGGGCAGTTGCTGCCGGTCGGCGAAGATGAGTTCACGATCCAGTTCCAGGTATTCGACGTGTTTCGCGGCAAGCAGTTGCTCGGGTATCGACAACCGGCAAGTCGCCGGGTGCTGCGGCCCACCAGCCATCGCGTCGCGGACATGATCTACGAAGAGCTGACCGGCATTCGTGGGGTGTTCGGCACGCGCATCGCGTACGTGACCGTGACCGGCGACGCGGGCGCGCAAACCTATCGGCTCGTGGTCGCGGATGCCGACGGCGCCAACGCGCGCATCATGGTCGAGAGCGGTGCGCCGCTGATGTCGCCCGCATGGTCGCCGGATGGTCGTAAGCTCGCGTACGTCTCGTTCGAAAACAATAATTCCGAGGTCTATATCCAGGATTTGCGCTCCGGTGCGCGGCAGCGGGTGTCGGCACGACCCGGCGTCAACAGCGCGCCGGCGTGGTCGCCCGATGGGCGCAAGCTGGCGCTCACGTTGTCGAAGACTTCCGGCAATCTCGATGTCTACACGCTGGACCTGGGCAGCCAGGTACTGACGCGTCTGACGCGCCGCAATTCCATCGACACCGAGGCCACCTGGTCACGAGACGGCCGCTATGTGCTGTTTACGTCGGACCGTAGCGGCGGACCGCAGGTCTACCGGGTTCCAGCCGACGGCAGCGGTGCCCCGGAGCGCCTGAGTTTCGAGGGCAATTACAACGCCCGGCCGCGGATGAGCCCCGCTGCAGAGCAGCTTGCCGTGGTGCATAACGACCGTGGCAACTATAGAATCGCGAGCTTCGACCTGCGGCGGGGATTCCTCCAGATCCTGACGGACGGTCAGCTCGATGAGTCTCCCAGCTTCGCGCCGAATGGCGAGACGCTGATTTACGCGACCCGGGTAGGGAACCGGGGCGTGCTGGCGACGGTATCCGTGGATGGCCGGATCAGGCAGCGGATATCAGCGCTGGAGGGCGATGTGCGGGAACCGGCCTGGTCGCCGTTTCCCAGATATTGAAACAGGACGCGATCGATCGATCACGGCCTGCGGGTTATTGAGGTAGCGAAGACATGATGATGAATTTTGTGCGTGCCGGCATGCCGGTGCTGTTGGTGCTAGTGCTGGTTGGCTGCGGGGGCCAGTCAACGACGACTCAGGACGACGACGACCTGTTTGGCGAATATGGCGGCGGCGCGGATGCCGGGGCCGATGCGTCGACGAGCGGTATGACGGACGACGAGTTTCGCGAGGGCGCCGCGTTTGATGACGCGGACAGCGGTGGTCCGATCGGCGGACCCGCCGGCAGTCTCGAAAACCGGGTAGTGTATTTCGACTTCGATCTGAGCGACGTCAGCGAGCAGTACCTCGAGCTGCTGGCCGCACACGGCCGTTACCTGGCCGCCAACGACGGGGCGCGCGTGCGCCTGGAAGGCCATGCCGACGAGCGCGGCAGCCGCGAATACAACATCGGCCTGGGCGAGCGCCGTGCACAGTCGGTGCGCAACGTGTTGCTGCTGCAAGGCGCATCGGCCAGTCAGCTCAGTACGGTCAGTTATGGTGAGGAGCGTCCCGCAGTTCTCGGCAGCGACGATGAAGCCTGGAGCCTGAATCGTCGCGTGGAGCTGGTGTACGCGCGATAGGGCAGAGTCCATGAACCAAGTCGAATGGAAAGAAGCTGTCGCAGCCGGCCGCGTTGTCGTGATAATGAGCGCGGTGTTTTTGAGTGCGTGCGACATGATGGTCGCACCGGAAGACGACCCGACCTATCTCCGGGTCACGGAGCTGGATAATCGGGTCGACCGGATCGAACGCGTGGTGGACAACGAGGGCCTGGTAAACCTGTTGAGCCGCCTGGATGCGTTGCAGGCCGACGTGGCTGCGCTGAGAAACGATGTGGAAACGCTGCAATACCAGGTGGAGCAATCCGGCAGCCGGCAGCGCGAGCTATATCTGGATCTGGACAGTCGGTTGCAGACCATCGAGCAGGCGGGCATGGCGGCGGCCGGTGCGACCGTGCTGGAAGGCGGGGCACTGGCGCCGGGCGAGTTGCCGGTACCGGGCGGCACGGATCGTGCGAACTATCAGGCGTCGTTCGAGCTGCTGAAACAGGGCCGTTACGATGAGGCGTCGCAGGCGTTGCAGCAATTCATGGTCGCGTTTCCGAACAGCGAGTACGCTGACAACGCGCAATACTGGCTGGCCGAAACCTATTATGTGACCCAGGATTACAATCGCGCGTTGCGGGAATTCCAGGTCGTGCTGGATCGGTTTCCCGATTCACGCAAATTGCCCGACGCGTTGTTGAAGATCGGGTTCTGCAATTATGAGCTGAAGCGCTGGGACGGCGCGCGCACCGCGTTATCAACGGTTGCCGAGCAGTACCCGGAAACGACCGCGGCCCGCCTGGCCAATCAGCGGCTCGATCGCATCAAAAGCGAGGGGAACTGAGTCCCGCGGGGCATGGTATGCCGGAGCAAGTGGGCCAGCAGATCGCGCGCAGCGAGCGCTTGCGCATCACGGAGATTTTCCACTCGATCCAG
>JAAUXY010100955.1_pt1 | contig 40486 bp, 35 predicted proteins | sample 7278121 | NCBI WGS metagenome assembly JAAUXY01 (sample SAMN14350117, study PRJNA611818) | marine sediment metagenome | isolation source: surface marine sediment (1.8m) | place: French Polynesia: Moorea | collected 2018-08
CATTGACCTGTGCGGCCGCCGACTCGCGTGTGGCCATTTGCGACTTCAGGTCCTGCTCTGTCTCGATGCTCTGCTGCTTGAGTTCGAGGTACTGGGTTCGCGAAACCAGGTTCTTCTCGGACAGCCCTTCGAGCGCCTCGGTACGCTCCGTGATGATGGGCAGCACCGACTCCAGCTTCAGCACCTGCTCTTCGGCGGAAACCTTTGAGGCCTCTGCGCGCTCGATTGCATGCCGAATCTCGGCGAGACTTGCATCGATCTCGTCGTAGGACGCTTGTAACAGCTGCTCCTGCAAAGGCCAGTCTGTTTCCGCAAAGAGTGACTGGTAGAGAGAGGTGTCGAGCGTGCCGGCTTCCAGCGACTTCAACAGCGACTCGGAGCGGAGCCGTTCATTCTGTGTCGCCTGCAGTTCGTCGCGTACCTGTTCGAGACTCGCCTCGACGTCCGTTGCATCCAACTCCACCAGAACATCGCCGCGCGCCACCGCCTGCCCGTCTTCGACGTAAATGGCACGAATGATGCTGGTCTCGAACGGCTGGATGACCTTGCTGCGGCCCTTGGGTATGACCTTGCCCTGGGCAACGGCGACGATATCGAGCTGGCCAAAAAACGCCCAGGCGATACTCGCCGTGAACAGTGCGATGATCGCCCAGATGATCGCGCGACCGATCGGCGACGGCGGCTGCTCCTGAATCTCGAGGGCCGCCGGAAGAAATGCTGTTTCGTTGTTGAATCCGGCCACCCTTACCTCCTACGCGGCCTGCGCGGCGAACAGCGCCGCGTAGTGTCCGTCGAGCGCCAGCAGGTCGTCGTGAGTCCCCTCCTCGACCAGCCGGCCGCGATCCATGACCAGCACCCGCTGCGCCTCGCGCAGCGCCGACAGGCGGTGCGCGATGATGAACACGGTGCGGTTCTCGCAGATCGCCCGCATGTTTTCCTGGATAACCCGCTCCGACTCGTAGTCGAGCGCGCTCGTTGCTTCGTCGAAAATCAGGATGCGGGGGTTGGTCACCAGCGCCCGGGCGATGGCGATGCGCTGCCGCTGGCCGCCGGACAAATTGCGCCCCTGCTCCTCGATCACGGTGTCGTACCCCTCGGGGAGCTCGAGAATGAACTCGTGCGCACCGGCAAGCTTTGCCGCTTCAACGACTGGCTCGATCGGCATGCCGCGGTCTGACAACGCGATGTTGTCGCGCACGCTGCAGTTGAACAGGTAGTTCTCCTGCAGGACCACGCCGATCTGGCGGCGCAGCCAGGTCGGGTCGACCATCGCCACGTCGACGCCGTCGATCAGCACTCGCCCGGAGTTGGGCACGTACAGGCGCTGCACCAGCTTCGACAGCGTGCTCTTGCCCGAACCCGAGCGACCCACAATGCCGACGATCTCTCCCGGCTTCACCTTGGCCGACACGTCAACGAGCACCTCGGGCAGCTCCGGCCCGTAGCGGAAGCTCACGTGATCGAACTCGACGTTGCCCTCGAGCGCCGGCAATGCCGGCTTGTTGGGGTTGTGGCCAGGCTCCGTCGGCGTATTGAGGATATCGCCAAGCTTCTCCATCGAGATGCCGGCCTGTTGCAGCTCCTGCCAAAGCTGGACCAGCCTCAGGATCGGCCCGCTGACGCGGGCCGCGAGCATGTTGAATGCGATGAGCTGACCGACCGTGATCTGGCCGGTGATGACGAGTCGCGCACCGATCCAGAGGATCAGCACGACGGTCACCTTGTTGACGAAAGAGGCGATCTGGCTGGCGATATTGCCGAGGTTCGCCGTCTTGAAGGCAGCATTCACATACGCCGCCAGCTGGTCCTCCCAGCGGCGCTGCATCTGCGGCTCGATCGCCATCGACTTGACGGTCTCGATGCCGCCGACGCTTTCCACCAGGAACGACTGGTTTGCGGCACCGCGCATGAACTTCTCTTCGAGGCGTTTCCTCAGAATTGGCGTCACGATGATCGACAGCAGCACGTAGAACGGAATCGCGGCGACGACGACCCAGAACAAGGTACTGGAGTACAGGTACATGACCGCGAAGAACACGAACGTGAAGAACAGATCGATCGCGACCGTCAGCGTCGAGCCGGTGATGAAATTGCGTATCGAGTCCAGCTCGCGGACACGCGCGACGATCGAGCCGATGGTGCGCGACGAGAAATAGCCGGTTGGCAATCCCTGCAGGTGCCGATACAGCTTGGCGCCCAGTTCGACATCGACGCGGTTGGTCGTATGCGAGAAAAGATAAGTCCGAAGGCCGTTCAGGATCACCTCGAACAGCGATACGGCAATCAGGCCAATGGCGAGCACGTCGAGCGTCGTCAGCCCACGGTGGACGAGCACCTTGTCGATCACGACCTGGAAGAACAGCGGCGTCACGAGCGCAAGCAGCTGCACGAAGAAGGACGCTATCAGCACCTGCGACAGCAGTTTCTTGTACTTGAGTATTGACGGAATGAACCAGCTGAAGTCGAACTTGCCGGTCATACCCGGTAACACCGACCGCTTGGTCACCAGTATCAGGCGCCCCGTCCACAGCGCTTCGAACTGCTCGCGGGTGAGTTTGCGGGGTTCCCGCTCGACCGGGTCCTGGATCAGGACGTCCTCACCGACCATGCGCCCGACGACGACGAAACGATCGTTCTCGAACTCTGCAATCGCCGGCATCGCGGCCTTGGCGAGCTTGTCCCAGTTCGAGTTGAAGGCTTTGGCTTTGAGCCCGAGGAACTTTGCGGCGCGCAGGATCAGCGGCTCATCAAAAAACTCGCCGGATTCGACGAATTGGTGACGCAGTTGGCGGGGATCCGCGGACACGCCCTGCAACCGGGCAACCAGCACGATGCTGGTCAGCCCCGTATCGGCAACGGCTGCCTTTACGGGTCGGTCCTCTCCAGCCGACCCGGTTCCCCTTCGCTCGGTTCGATCTTGCAACGGCTACTCTTTGTTATTGTGCGTCGCCTCCGTCCAGAGGCATCGCGTTACCGCTTGTAAATCGCTCAGTTGTTAAATTTGTTTTATGTCCGAACCATATGTGGCTTCGGTTATACCGGCATCCCCGGGGAGCGTCAAACAGCCCGCGGCAGCGTTCGGACAGAGCCGAGTCTTATGTTTAATCGGCTCTTTTATCGCACGAGCCGCTGCCTGACCGTTGGCGGAAAACTCGAGGAAATACTCGCTGAACGACAACGCCGCATTAGCGGTTTTCATGCTGCAGCGGCGCGATCGATACAAGGCCAGCGTCGACTCGAATTCGCCGACAGAAATCGTTTATGGATCGATTCGAAATTTACTAGCCGTTGCCTGCCGATCCGGCACGGCCGCGTATCCAACCCATTCTCGCCGCTGGCAGGGGCGACAGTGCGCCTGGGGGCATTCAAAAATCATCTAAGAGAAATGTCGCGTGGACGCAACGATCCACCTCGTAGCGGGTCAAAAAGTGTTCGGATTGCGAACGTTTGGGCATTATTTGTTGACTTGCCGCTCAGGTCTTATATCTTATGTGGGGCCAGCACTTAGAACGACTTGCAGGTGTTCTGTCAGCCGGAGCGTCAGGTAAAAACAACAAGCTTGGCGTCCGCGTCTGTTTTTCATCATACGGGGGAACGACATGAAGTACTTTGTATCCACGGCGGCGCTTGTGTTTGCTGTCGGCGGCCTTGCGTTAGCACCGGACGAGGTCGCCCAGGCCCAGGAATCCGCTAGCGAGTTGGAAGAGGTCGTCGTAACCGGATCGAGAATCCGACGCGACCCGCTAAATGAAGCAACGGCTATTACCGAGCTGAGCTTCAGCCAGATCGAGCAGACCGGGTTTACCAACCTCGGCGATGCGCTCCAGAACCTGCCAATTACCGGCTCTGCACCGAACTCGCAGTTCAACGTGCCCGGCAACTCGGGCTTCCCGCAGGATGGTGCCGGCATCGGCGCCGGTGCGGTACAGCTGTCACTGCGTAACCTCGAGGCCAAGCGCACGCTGGTACTCGTTAACGGTCGTCGCTGGATCGCCGGCGCGTCGGCATCGGGCGTACCGAGCACGGTTGACCTGAACACGCTGCCGGACAACGTGATCGACCGCATCGAAATACTGCAGGACGGCGCATCGGCTATCTACGGCTCTGACGCAATCGGCGGTGTTGTGAACATCATCACGGCTTCCGACTTCGAAGGCCTGCGCCTCGATGCTCAGGGCGGCGGTTACCTCGAGGACAGCGATGGCGAGTCCTACGAGTTCTCGGCACTCTGGGGCGGCGGCAACGACACGACGCACATGATCGTCAGCGCCAGCTACAAAGACGAGCGCGGCATCGAGACCGCTGACCGCGAGCGTTCGGCGTTCCCGAACCCGAACGCAACGAGCTGCGACGTGCCGGGCACGTTCTGCTCGTCGTTCACTCCGCAGGGCCGCTTCATCCTCGGTGACGCACTGGTCCCGGGCGGCGCCTCGATTACGCTGAACGACGGCGTACTCAACGACGGCATGGGCAACATCCCGGCGTTCGATCCAATGGACCCGACCGGCGGTGACTTCAGCGCGTTCACGGCGGCGGACCGTTTCAACTACAACGGCCCGACCTACAACTACCTGCGGACGCCGAACGAGCGCGTCAACCTGTACGCAGAAGTTCGCCACGAGCTTGCGCCGAACGTCGAGCTGTTCTTCACGGGCTCGTACACGAATCGCACCTCCGCCACCAAGGCGGCGCCGGAACCGCTCTGCCTCGGCGACGGTTGCGGTAACGCGATCAACGACAACTTCGTCGTCTCCGCTCTGAACCCGTTCAACCCGTTCGGCGTCGACCTGTCGGTCGCAGACGGCACGATGATCTTCTTCGGCCGTCGTCCGCTCGAGTCGGGCGGTCGCCTGTTCTTCCAGGACGTCAACACGTACATGGGTACGCTCGGCCTGACCGGTGACTTCGAAGGCGCGAACCGCAACTTCTACTGGGACGCCTACGCGAGCTACGGCGACAACCGCGGTTTCCAGGAGAAGCTGAACTCGCACAACGCGGCGCGCCTGCAGATCGCCATGGGCGACCCGGCCGTCTGTGCAGCCGTGCCCGGCTGTGTGCCGTACAACTTCTTCGGCGGCCAGGGTCCGGACGGCAACGGTTCGATCACCCAGGAAATGCGTGACTTCGTCAACTACACGCAGCGCGACTTCAGTGAGCAGACCCTGTTCAACATCGGCGGTAACTTCGGTGGCGACCTGTTTGAGATGCCGGCCGGCATGGCGGGTTTCGCAGTCGGCTTCGAGTTCCGGGATCAGAAGGGCTCGTTCCGCCCTGACCCGGTAGCCGAGCGTGGCGAGACCGCGGGTATCCCGTCGGGTGCCACGGCCGGTGAGTTCGACGTCACGGAGTTCTACGGTGAGGTCAGCCTGCCGCTGATCGACAGCGGCGTGTACTGGGAAGCGAACGTCGCAGGCCGCTGGTCCGACTACAGCACCTCCGGCGACGAGACGACCTACAAGGTGAGCACGCTGTTCCGCCCGATCGACCAGCTGTCACTGCGTGGTTCGGTATCGACCGGCTTCCGTGCACCAGGTATCGGTGAGCTGTTTGGCGGCGCCGCACGCGAAGACTTCACGTTCCTCGATCCCTGCGCCGACGTACTCGGCCAGTTTGGTTCGGCGAACGGTGGTCGTGATGCAGCCCAGCCGCAGAACATCATCGACAATTGCGCAGCGCTCGGCGTACCGGTCAACTTCACGCAGAGCAACCCGAGCCTCTCGTCGATCTCGGCCGGTAACCCGGACCTGATCGCAGAGACGTCGGATGCCTACACGCTCGGTGCTGTCTGGAACTCGGACTTCAACGCCAGCTGGATTGCGGGCTTCACGGCATCGCTCGACTACTACACGGTCGAGGTCAACGACGCTGTACAGGGCTTCAACCCGTCAGACGTACTCGTTGCCTGCGTGAACACGCTGCGCCCCGACCTCTGCGCGCTGACGCCGCGTCTGTCGTCCGGTTCGCTGGACGTGATCGACAACCAGCTGCAGAACATCGGCCAGGTCACCTCGTCCGGCTTTGACGTGCTGCTGGCCTACGTTGGTCCTGAAACCAACATTGGTCAGTTCAACGCCACGTTCAACGGCACGTGGCTGACCGAGTTCGAAGAGAGCATCTCGAACCCGGACGGCTCGGTCGCGACGATCGACCGCAAGGGCACGCACACGAACGAGACGTTCCAGCGCGCCTTCCCGGAACTCCGCTGGACGACCAACATCGACTGGCTGATCAACGAGAACTGGCAGTCGTCGCTCGCGTTCCGCTACACGGACGAGATGGAGCTCGAAGGCGGCACGAAGGTTGACTCGGTAATCTTCACCGACCTGCGCGTGGCCTGGACGCCCGACTTCGGTGACGGCAACTTCACCGTTGCGCTGGGCTTCAACAACGTGCTCGACGAAGATCCGCCGATCTGCTTCCCGTGCGGTGTCATCGGCATGAGCACGGTTGTCCACGACCTGCCTGGCCGCGTCGGCTACCTGCGCGCCACCTGGCGGCAGTAAGCGACAACGCCACGTCCGTGTGACTTCGGTCACCGGGCATGAGAAACAAGCGACGGCCCCTTTCGAGGGGCCGTTTGCTATTGGGGTCACTGGGACGCGCGAGCGCAAATGCGCTGAGCGCGCCGCTGATTGAACCTTTTTCTCCCGGGCCGCTATTTACGTGTCGACGCTGCCGACTGGCAGTGACGCAACCGTTATCCCCAGGAGATCAACAATGAAAACCGCAACCAACGTGACGATCGCATGCGCGATCGCAGTACTGAGCGTACCCACGCTGGCATCTGCCGAGCGGTCCAAGGACTTCTCGTCCGCAACGAAACTGTCCGCCGCGCAGGAGGTCCAGAACAGCCCGGTCGTATCAAAGGGCCGCTCAAAAGCGATAATCCGTTTCGCCCGCGACTTCAGCTCGGCCGAGATCCGCGTCAACTTCAACCGTCTCGAAGGCCAGGTCACCCGACTTCACCTGCATTGCAACATCGCAGGCACAAACGGTCCTATCGCCATTGGCCTCATCGACGTCATCGCTCCGGCCAATGACAACAGCGATGTCATCACATTCGAGGGTCACCGCATCTTCGGCACGATTACGAACGCCGAATTCCCTACGGAGGATCCCTGCCCGGGCTTTGTAAATCGGCCCGTGAATAACATCGTCTCGCTGGCTGCAGCGATTGAAGCGGGTCTCATCTACTGGAACCTGCACACCGACGCCTTCCCGGCCGGCGAGCTACGCGGCCAGGTGCGGCCACTTATCGCGACTGAAGACGACGATTGATAAACCAAAGTGGCTGAAGGCCCCTGATTACAGGGGCCTTTCCCGACGTTGATTCGATAACTGCGTCGCAGCAAATGAGAGCCCGATCACCGAGAATAGGTCCATGCAGTAGCCTTTGGGGCAACGCCATGGACATCGTCATTGCAGTCGCGCACTATCTCGGCGCCGTATTCGCGGTGATCGTGCTTTTGGTGCTTTCACTTGCCTTCGATGCCTGGATCGCGCTCAAGGACGAGAAGTCGCTGACGGACGAACTGTCGCTGGCCGTGGGTCACCCTGTCGATAATGCGACGCTTGACCGTGACTTCGCCGACTACGCCAAGATTCTCGGGGAGCGCTACAGCGCCGAGCTCTTCCGCAATCGCATCTCCGATCTCGCCGGAATCATCTGGCAGGCATGGAACTGGCTCGGCCTGCTGCTACAGATCGGTGCCCTCGGACTTGCACTCTGGCTGACCGCCACCAGCGGCTCCGAAGCTGCCGTATCCGCCTGGCTCGTCCCGATCGTGACGATCCTCATCTGGGCCGTTGCCATAATGTTTGCCATGCTCTGCAAGCTGCTCACCGGGCGCTATCCCGGCCAGGCCAAGCGCGCGCGCCAGAACCTTGCGGAGCTGCTCGCCAAGGCCTCCGAATTACGCCCTGCGTAGTTCTACGAATAACGTTCGCCCCCCGAATCCGCTAGAACAGTCTCGGGACCGTGTGGATCAACGACAAGGGGTAGATCGATGACCGGGCGTAATCCGATCGAGGCACTCGCGCACCTGCGCCACGAGTTCGGCGAACATGGCGGCATCAACATGTCGATCGAGGCGAGCTCCACGTTTACCGTGATGGAGCCGGGCACCATGCCCGAGATGTTCAAGGGGCTGAAGGGCCACGACGCAGGCTGCTACCTGTACGGCCGCCACTTCAACCCGACCGTGTACAACCTGGGCCTTCAGCTTGCGGCGCTGGAAGGCACTGAAGCAGCCTACTGCACCGCCAGCGGTATGGGTGCGATTTCCTCGACCGTGATGGCGCTTGCGAAAGCGGGTGATCATATAGTCGCGTCGAGCGCCGTTTACGGCGGCACCTACGCGCTGATGCACGACTTCCTGCCGGTCAAGGCCGGCATCACGACCTCGTTCGTCGATATCACCGACCTCGATGCCGTGCGCGCCGCGATCACCGAGAAGACGGCGGTTCTGTATACCGAGAGCGTGTCGAACCCGACGCTGCGCGTGGCCGACATTCCAAAACTCGCTGCCATCGCAAAGGACGCCGGCATCCCGCTGGTCGTCGACAATACGTTCAGCCCGCTGATCCTGAATCCCGTGGCGCTGGGTGCCGACATCGTCGTGCACAGCATCACAAAGTTCATCAGCGGCATGTCCGACATCATTGCGGGTGCGGTCTGCGGCAGCAAACCGTTCATCGAGTCGCTGATGGACCTGCACGAAGGTCCGCTCATGCTGCTTGGTCCGACCATGGACCCGAAGGTGGCGTCGAAGATCAGCCTGCGCATTCCACACCTGCCGATCCGTATGGCGGCGCACAGTGAACGTGCGCTCGCGCTTGCTAGACGACTCGAGGAGTACGGAGCGAAGGTTGGCTATCCGGGGCTGCCCAGTCACGAGGACCATGAACTCCTCGACGAACTGGCATGTCCGGACTACGGCTACGGCGGCGTCATGACGATAGACATGGAAACGGAAGACCGGGCCAACCAGCTGATGTCGCTGCTGCAGAACAAGTACCGCTTCGGCTTCATGGCCGTGAGCCTGGGCTACTTCGACACGCTGATGTCCTGCTCCGGCTCGAGTACTTCCAGCGAGTTGACCGACGACGATAAGTCGAGCGCCGGCATCAGCCCGGGTCTCGTGCGGCTGTCGATCGGTTACACCGGCACGCTCGAACAACGCTGGCGTCAGCTAAAGGGCGCGCTCGAGGACGTTGGGGTACAGGCAGCCGCCTAGGACGTCTTCAGTCGCTTGTCTTTGGCAAGCACGATCGCCTGTGCTCGTGACTTGACGCCCAGCTTCTCGAAAACGTGCGTGATGTGATTCCTGACAGTCTTTTCGCTGATGAAGAGGCTGTTCGCGATCTCACTATTGGTCTGCCCGCTCGCAATGTGCACGAGAATCTCGCGCTCTCGCGGTGACAACACCTCGAAGATCGGGTCCTCCTCGGCCTCGTTCACCGCACGACCGGTAAACTCCAACACCTCGTCCTTGAAGCGCTGCCAGGCTGGTTCGTCCTTGAGCAGAATATGGTTGCGGGACTCGAGCTGGACGAAACGAGCGTCCGGAATCCGGGCTGCGAGCAGTCGCCCTTCCGAGAGCGGCACGACCTCATCGTGGGTTGCATGCATGACCAGCGTTGGCACGCTCACCTGCGGAAGCAGGTTCTCAACATTGGGCGACATACGCGCCTCGAGCAGCTGCGCGGCGATCTCCGGCTCGGTCGACTTGGCACAAAGCTCATTGAACCAGTCGAGCTGCTCGGGCGTTCCTTCCGGAACAAATCGCGACGTGAACAGCTGCCGGTAGACGGGATTCTCCTGCCCCCAGCCGAGCTTGGTGAGCTCGACGATGGCGCGATACTTCTGGGCACCCTCGGACTGATTGCGCTGCCCCCAGCCACGCGCGTAGGCACCGCAGAGGATCAGGTGCGAGACCCGCTCCGGGTATCGGACGGCATACTCGATACCCGCGACCCCTCCCTGCGACACACCGAGGATGACAAACGGCTCCTGGAGCCCCGCCGCATCCACGACGGCCTCGAAGTCACGGCCCCAGCGAGTCCAGCCGTAGTCGTCAACAGCCCAGTCGCTCAACCCGCAGCCGGGTTCGTCGTAGCGAATCAGCTCGAAGTTCGCTGCAAGGAACTCGAGCCAATGCCGCCAGACCGGGCTCGTCCAGTCGTACTCGAGGTGCGTCAGCCACGTTGACGCACGCAGCATCGCGGGGCCGGAACCGGCACTCGCCCAGGCAATGTTGACGCCATCAGCCGTCCGCAGCATGCGAGTTTTCTGACGCATTTCCTCCTCATTGAGGCGGTTCCGCTCGATTCGGGACAAAGCTCCCCCTTTTGGCGAGCTTCGAATCGAAAAACAGGACGCTTGCCCCATGTCCGCCAAGCGGCGGTTCGCCCACTATCTTCTGCACCAGCCATGAGGGCTGTCAACTGACCAGGAGAGACACCATGCTGACCGCCACAACCCATAGCACAGACAACACCGATCGCTACGCTCGCTGCATCGATCTCTCGAAGCGCGTGCGCTGGGACATCGACCGCGATGTGATCCGCGGCCGTTCCCTCAATTTCAATGAAAAGTTCCTGCCGGACGGGCTGTCGCTCGTCGATCGGCTGAACTTCCTGACCGATAGCGAGCAGCGCTTCCTGAGCCAGGTGCAGGGGCGTACCTACGCCAACCTGTTCGGCCTGATCGAGCGCTACATCAATGCAAAGATCCTCGAGGTCAGTCGCGACCACTGGCTTGGCGACCAGGTCGCCCTCGAGGCGCTGGTCCGCTTCAGTGACGAAGAAATGAAGCACCAAGAACTGTTCCGTCGCGTCGAGGCGCTCGCGGCCGAACGAATGCCGCCGGGCTACGCGGTCGTGGCGGATCCCAACGAGGTTGCATCGCTCGTGCTCGGCAAGTCAACCTGGGCGGTGATGGCCCTGACCTACCACGTGGAGATCTTCACGCAGCTGCACTTTAAAAAGAGCATCGAGCCGGAGGCCAGCTTATCGGAGCTCTGGAAAGACGTGTTCCTGTACCACTGGAAGGAAGAGGCACAGCACGCGGTCATCGACGAACTCGAATGGCGCCGGGAAGACGCAAAGCTCGGTGACGCGGAACGCGACCAGGCCGTGACCGATCTGATCGACCTCGTCGTCGCCGTCGACGGCATTCTGCAGGCGCAGTCCAAAGCGGATTCAGACTACTTCATGGCGTCGGTTAAGCGCAGCTTCACGGACGAGGAGGCCGACAGTGTTCGCGACACCGTGCTCGGGGCCTACCGCTGGCAGTACATCGTATCCGGTGTACAGGACGGTCGATTTCTCGGCGTACTCACGGAGCTCAGCACAAGTGCACAGGTGGAACGCGCGGTCACCGCGCTCGCACCGCTGATGCCGAAAGCAGCTTGACGCTCTAGTAGCTCAGGATAGGAGCCCCTCAATTGAGGGGCTCTTTCGTCGACGGCCCATCAAACGCCGACTTGTATTGCCCGACGGCATCACGGAATTTTCCGGGCGCTTGCACTATGCTCCCGGCATGGCTGCACCGTTCAAAAGCATGGTTCTCCGGTCAATACTTGGCATTTTCGCACTGGGAGCGCTTGGCTACGCGATCCTCGTTCTCGCCAACCTGAAGGACCGCGACCCGTCGGGCGAAATCGCGATGCTGGAATCAATGCTGGAGCGTTCCTCACCCGTTGCCAGCGAGGACAACTCCTATATCTACATGCTGGGAATCGAAGGCCCTCCTGATTCCAATCCGATGGCGCTCGGCCTCGAACGCTACGAGTGGATGGAGACGGCGCGGCCGGAGTTCAGCACCGACGACGACCCGCTCGGTATCGGCTACGACTTCGAGTCAAAGCGAAGTGAGGCCGTCGCTCTCCTCGCCAAGACGTGCTCCGAGTCCGAATCCGAATGCCTGGCGCTCCTGGAATCAGACGAGGAGACCGTCGAACAGTGGCTCACCGACGAGCGCTGGCTCCTCGACCGTTACCGCACGTTGATCGCGCTTCCGGTGTTTCGCGAATCCGTACCGTTCGACGTGTTTGCGCCCCTGCCTTCCTACAACGTAATCCTGCAGGGCCAACGCCTGCACATCTTGGATGCGTGGACGGCGGCCGGGGCTGGTGACGCAGCAAGGGTCTCGGCCACGCTGGATCGCGACCTCACCTACTGGCGCATGGTGCTGGAGAACTCGGACGCGCTGATCACGAAGATGATCGCGACCGCCGCGATCATTCGACACTTCAAGCTGGGCAATCTCGTGCTGCGCCGGCTGCCGCAAGACGTCGCGGACGACGCCATCCCCCCATCATGGCGTGCAGAGCTGACCGAAAGCGAACGCTCCATGCAGCGAAGCCTTGCCGGAGAGTGGAAGTACTTCGACGACCTGATGAAGAAGACCGTCACCGACATGGAGAATCCGTTCGACGACTGGACGGGGCTCGCTGACACGACCACGTGGGAACGCATCAAGTGGGTCGTCCTGAAACCGATGTGGCAGCCGCAGGATCTCACGAATCGATACGCCCGCATGATGCTCGACCTCGGCAACGCGTTCGATGTGCCCTATGAAGACATCCCGAATGCCGTGGACATAGCTGAAGAGTTGCAGGCGTCGGCTTTCAAGCCCTTCAGCAGGCTGTACAACTTTGCGGGTGACCTGGCCATGTTCACCGACGGCTGGAGCCTGTCAAGTTACGCCGTCCGCGTATCGGATCTCGAAGGCATCCGCAGGGCCGCGTTGCTGGTCGCCGAGCTACGTGCCGATGGCGTGACGGCGAATGACGTCGTGCAGCGCATGCTCGTCAGCGAGATCGTGCATCCTTACACCAACGAACCGTTCGCCTGGGATGACAGTGGCGTCATGGTCTTCAAGGGACTGGAGCCGCATGAAGATCGTTCGCGGCATGAGCTGATTTACTGACGAGGGATAATCCGCCGCTCGTAATGTTTCGCTGCTCTGTCTAACGATAGCTGCGCTGACTTGTCGGCCTCAGGTTCATGACAAACAACTTCGATGTTATGCCCGTCGGGGTCAAGAACGAACGCCGCGTAGTATTGACCACTGTACTGAGGACGCAGTCCAGGCGGTCCGTTGCACTGACCGCCTGCGCCAAGTGCGGCGCTATAGAACGCGTCGACCTGTTGCCGGCTCTCGGCCATGAACGCAATGTGCAGATGCGCAGGCTTCTCGTCCGTTTGGTACAGGCACAATGAACTGTTGCCTGTCGGTTGACTCATTTCAACTCCATCCAGAGGCCAATCGGTGATGACGGTCACTCCAATTGGTTCGAGCGCGTTCGTGTAGAAGGATTTGCTCAGCGCAAAGTCGCGCACACCAAACTTGACGTGATCGAACATAGTTATCCTGAAGCCGAGAACAACAACGACTGCTTGGGGTCAACAACGGTGATGGTAGCAGTCAATCAGCGTGGGGCTGCAGCCGGCCAGAAGCGGTCGGTGAAAATGCGTGGGTGGCGCCTACCGGGCCAGATGCGGCCCTTGGATTTCATTCGTAGGAGCGGCTTCCAGCCGCGATCGCGGCAAGATGCCGCTCCTACGATGTGAACGATTGACCCGTTGCCAAGGATCATTAGTCGTCACGCTTTTTTCTCTTCGAGTACGGCCGATCTCATCGCGACTGCAAGAAGTGGTGCCGGCACCAAGAATCGAACTCGGGACCTACTGATTACAAATCAGTTGCTCTACCAACTGAGCTATACCGGCGTTGTTTGATCGATGAGCGCGGATTATTCGCGGATTTCGGGGCCCTCGCAAGCGAGAAGCGCCTATTTCCTAGTTCGGGCAGGTCGCAGCGTCGCGAAGCAGCACCTTGTCCTCGCCGTAGCGCTCGATTATCTGGCCGGCGCCGCGGCCGGACGGCAGGCCGATATCGACGAAATAAAGCATGCCGTCGTTGAAGCGCGGCGTTATATCCGCGCCCAGGCCGAGCGACTGCGCCTGCAGCTCGATGCGCTCCGCGCGATCGCGATCGCCGAACAAGCCGAGCGAGATCTTCATGCCCTCGTCGTCGGTCTCGACGATGTAGGCCTCACCGATGCCGCCTTCTGAAAGCGTTTCGAGCATCTGGTTGCCGGCCGCCCGATCGGGGACGTCGCGAATCTGGACCCAGTGGCCGACGAATATCTGGCCCATCTGCGAGCGCACATTCGTCTGCATGCCCTCGCCCTCATGACGCATCTCCGCGGCTTCTGCATCGGCGCGGTTCAGCGGGCCGAGCGTGACGCAGGTTCTCCCGACAACTGCCGCGAGGTCCGACGGTTCGCCCGAGCCGAGAACGGCACCGACGCTCGCGACGCTGTCGGTTTCTGCCTGCGAAATCGACAGAGGCGGACCCAGGTCGCTTTCGGCGACGATTTCGACGCCGGGACCCTCTTCGTCGCGGTCGAACCAGCCCCACATGAAATACAGGGTGTTGGCCAGCAACAGAATGAGCAGCAGGTTTCTCATCAAAGGTGCCCGTCGCTCTCGAGCATGTGCATGAGGCCCTGCAGTACGAGGTTTGGCAGGTGCAGGGCCGGTTCATCGAGTGCCTCAAGAATGCGTGCCGCATCACCGCCGGTCAAGACCAGCTGCGGATCGTGGCCGTCTGCTTGCAGCGTGCGCAGCGCGCGTTCGACGGCACCGACCACGGCGTTTTCGCTGCCGCTGCCGATAGCATCGGCCGTGTTGCCCGCGAACAAGGCGAGTCCTGTAAACGAGCCAGGCTTTTTCAGCTTTGTCTCGGGCAGGTCGCTCGTGTCGCTGGCGAGTGCGCTCGCCATAAGCCGCACGCCGGGCAGGATCTGGCCGCCCAGGTGCCGGCCGGAGTCGTCGAGTGCATCGATGGTAACCGCCGTGCCCGCATCGACCACGATACAGCTAGTGCCGAGTTCGGCGCGGGCACCGACCAATGCAACCCAGCGATCGACGCCCATGCGTCGCGGCTGCGCGTAGGCGTTGGTCACGCCGTAGGCCTCGCGTTCCGTCTTCGCGAATCGCAGGTCAAGACCGCAGTGTGCACCAACGATGCCGGCAAGCCGGGTGGCGAACGTCGTTCCGGCGACGTTGCTCGCAATCACCGCATCGACACGCTGCGGTAAACGTGTCGTCAATACGCCGATGCCCTGCTCGCGAATCTTTGCCTGGGTGATGTGGCCGGTTCGGTGAATCTCGCCGTCCGTCGCAATGCCCCACTTGAGGCGCGTGTTGCCGGCGTCGATCAGCAGTGCCTTCACAACGTGGCAGGCTCCAGGATGCGGCGAATGGAGCCGCTGATCACGCTGATCGTCCGCTCGCCTGTGTCCACGAGCAGCGCGCCGTCGTCGTCGATGCCGAGGACCTGGCCTGTCAGTTCGCCGTCCTCGACGTCCATCTCGACGTGGCTGCCTTCGAGGCCATCGTATCGTTTGAACTCGTCGCGGAAGGAAGCGAATCCCTCGCGCTCAAACTCGACGAAGGTATCAGCCATCGCCTCGATGACGGCGACGGCAACGCGGAAACGATCGGGCCCGCCGGTCGTTGCCGCATCGAGGCTCGCGATCGCGCCGCTCCAGCCGCCCTCGGACAGGTCGACGGCAACGGGCGCCAGGTTGATTCCTACACCGGTCACGACGGTGACGCTGTTCTGATCGCGGAACTGTGTCTCGGTGAGGATGCCGCCGAGCTTCGCCTTCGACAGCACGATGTCGTTCGGCCACTTCAGTCGCAGCTCGCTCGCACCGAGTTCGACGAGTGAGCGCACGATGCCGACGCCCTGCGCGAGCGTCAGCGTTGGCAGGCTAGCCGGCGTCGCGTCGAAGCGGTACGCCATCGACAGGCACAGGCTGCGACCCGGCTCCGAATGCCAGCGATTGTCGCGCCGCCCTCGGCCGGCGGTCTGGTGATCGGTAATGGCGACCTTGCAGCGGCCCGGTTCGGGCGCAGCCTCGCCAATCAGGAAGGTATTGGTCGAATCGATCTGCTCGAACGCGTCGATGCGTTGCAGCCTGCCAGCGACCCTCTCGTTTAGCGCCGAGCGGATCGCATCGCTGTCAAACGCCGCCATTGCCGTCGGCCTGCGGCTTGCGTTTGAAGAGCATGAGCTTCTCGTTGCGGTTCTCGTTGCCGGCCCGCATCCGCGCGATGTTCGAGCGGTGGCAGTAGATGATGAAACCGGCCATGAACACACCGAAGACGAACAGCGGCGTCTTGCCCTCGAGCCCGGTTATCGCAACCCAGGCGGGCATCGTCACCGCGGCCGACATCGTCGACAGGCCGACGAAGCCGGACAGCACCAGGATGACGACAAACACGAGCAGTGCCGGGACCAGGATGCCCGGCGCGACGACGGCAACCGCCCCCACCAGCGTGGCGGCACCCTTGCCGCCGCGGAAACCGTGATACAGCGGCCAGACGTGACCCATTACGGCGGCGGCCGCGCAGCACAGCGTCAGCCACTCACGGGAGACCCCGGGGTCCTCGGCGATAAACGGCAGCTCGAGGCCGGGGACGACGGCCGCGCCGACGACACCCTTGCCGACATCGATGATCATCACGCCGAGCGCGAACCACACGCCCTGCGTCCTTAGCGCGTTAGTGCCGCCCGGATTGCCGCTGCCCATCTCGCGGATGTCGACGCCGCCACGCAGCCTCCCCATGATCATGGATCCCATGAGGGAACCGATGAGGTAGCTGATCAGGAACTTAACGCCGAGCTCGAGCATTGGGTGCGTCGCTTTCTAAAAAAGGAGCCGCATTGTAGCATCGGGCAGCGCTGTACCGTCTTCGCCCATGTCCCGTCTACCTGTTCATTTTTTCATCAATCCGACCGCCGGTCGCGGCCGCGCCGCGAAGCGCCTGAAGACGATCCGTGAGATTGCCCGCTCGAAGGGCGTATCGCTGGACGTCCACGAAAGCCGCGAGCCTGGTGACATGGAGGCGCAGGTACAGTCCGTCGCGATTCGCGGGGCGTCCGTCGTCATCGTGGCGGGCGGCGACGGCAGCATTCACGAGGCGGTCAACGGCATCCTGCGTTCAGGCACGGACACGCCGCTCGGCGTCATCCCCACCGGCACCGGCAATGATTTCGCAAAGGCGGCCGGTGTCACACTCGACTGGGAAGCGGCAACGGCCCTGTTGGCAGACCGGCTGCTCGAAGCGTCACCGCCCCGACCGATCGATGTCGGCGTGATGAACGGCCGGTACTTTGCCAACGGCGCAGGTATCGGTTTCGATGCGAAGGTCACGGCGCTTGCCCGACAGTACCGCTGGCCGATCGGCGACCTCGTCTACCTGTTCGCGATTTTCAAAGCCTTCCGCGATCCGATCGCGACGCCCAGCGTGCGCATCCGCGCTGGCGACTATTCCTGGGACGGTCCGCTGACGCTCGCCAGCGTCAGCAACGGGCCGTGGATCGGCGGCATGTTCCACATCGCGCCGATGGCCAGGAACGACGACGGTCAGCTCGAGCTGCTGATAGCCGCACCCGTTACCCGGCGCAGGATCGTTACGCTGTTGCCAAAACTGATGAACGGCACGCACGTCCACCTGCCCGAGATCTCGCATCAGCCAGCTACGGCACTCGAGATCGACTGCGAATCGGACCTGCTCTCGCACCTCGACGGCGAGGTACAGGCGCCGGTCAGTCGTTTCGAGATCGAGCTCAGGCCGGGAGCGCTGCGGCTGGCCTAGCGGCTTGTCTGCCGGACCGGCCGCGAACCAAGCCAGATTGCAACCAACGCGATACTCGCACCGACGAGTTCAGTCGGCGTCATCGGCCGTGCGAAGAACACGACGTCCCAGACGAAGCTCAGCGTCGGCTGCAGCAGCAATGCCAGGCCTGCCTCGGTGGTCGAAACCTTCGGCAGGCTGCTGGCAATGAGCATCATGCCGAGCGTATGCGACAGCAGGCCGTAACCGAGCAGCCAGCCGACGTCGGTCCATGTGCCGATGACCAGCGAATCGCCCTCCGCAATCGCCGAGACGCCGAGGAAGGCGGCGACGAGCAGCGACATGATCGCAATCTCGCGAGTCGGCATCGAGTCGGTCGCCGAGGTTCGAAGCTGGCGCATCGACAGCAGGTAGCCGGCGTAGGAAACGGCGGTGAGCAGTCCGAAGATCACGCCGAGGCGGTAGTCGTCCGGCAGGCTGCCCCAGTCGAGGCCGACGATCAGCGCGAGCCCGAGCAGTGCGAGCGGCACGGCTATGAGCTGTGCCGGCCGCGGCGGCTGCTTCAGGACCACGATGCCGACCGCCATCATGATGAAGACCTGGAAGTTGGCGAGCAGCGTCGACAGGCCCGGGCCGATGTAGTTGATGCTGCGATGCCAGAACCACAGGTCGAGCGCGAAGAACACCGACGCGACGACCAGCATGCCGAACACCCAGCGCGGCAGCTTGAGCGACTTGCGCATGACGCCCAGGTAAATGACCATCGCGACGCCGCCGATCGCGGCGCGGTAGAAGCCGCTCGTCGTCGGCGACACCTCGACGAGCTTGACCCAGACCGGCGACAGGCTGATCAGGGCGGCGCCAACGTACAGGCGCACGCGGGGGTTGGACATGGCGAACATTGTTAGCCGGCGAGCCAGGCAGCCCGGCGCGTTTCGACGTCCATCGAGACGTCGTCAGAAATGGTCAGCCAGCACGTGTCCTCCGGCGCCGCCTGGAAACGCAGCTTGAGCGTCAGGAGTTCGTCGCCACGAAACACGACCAGGTCCATGCGATCGTTGACCCGGCAGGCCCGCAGGCGTTTGCCGATGTTGGCTGACGTCAGCGCGAGGCCGTCGAGCGCAACCGCAACGTCGCCCGGTGCAACACCGGCTTTCTCGGCGGTGCCCCCGCTTAAGACCTGGTCGAATACGAGCTTGCCGTCGGCGCCGCCGAGCGTCACGCCGAGCCAGACCTTCGGGATATCGTCCGCCTTGCGTTTCTTGCCGCCCGCATCGCGTCCGTCAACGGCCGCGCGCAGGTTCGTCTCGACGCCGTGGGTGCGCAGCATCGCCTCCAGCGGCAGCTCGCCGGTGCCGCGGACGGCGGCATCGAAGAAGTCCTCCAGGTCGAGCCCGGAGACTTCCTTGCAGGCCGACTCGAAGCCGTCTTCCGACATCCCTTCGCTCGACGTTCCGTAGCGCCTCCAGCATTCGTGCATGACGTCGTCGAGGGACGCCGCGTTGTCGGTTTCGGCACGAATCTTGAGATCGAGCGTCAACGCGATCAGCGCACCCTTCGCGTAGTAGCTGATGATCGCGTTGATCGAGTTGGCGTCCTTCTTGTAGAACTTCGTCCATGCATCGAAGCTCGACGCCGCGACGCTCTGCTGCAGCCGACCCGGACTGCGAAGAACCCTGGTCACGACCTTGCCAACCAGCTCGAGGTAGCTCGCCTCGGTGATAAGGCCGCTGCGCAGCAGTGCGAGGTCATCGTAGTAGGACGTGATGCCTTCGAATACCCACAAAAGCTGGGTATGCGTCTCGCTCGACAGATCGTAGGGCGAGAACACCGCGGGCTTCATGCGCTTCACGTTCCAGAGATGGAAGTATTCGTGACTGACCAGTCCGAGCAGTACCCGGTAGCCGTCATCGACGTCCTGCTGTCCCTTTCTCGGCAGCGCATCGCGTGCACATACGAGACTGGACGACCAGCGGTGCTCGAGGCCGCCGTAGCCGCGGCCGGGGGCGTTGAGCAGGAACAGGTACCGGTCGAGGTCCTCTGGCGGACCCAGGAAACCGAGGTGCTGTTCGCAAAGCGTCTCCAGGTCGTGACAAAGCCGCGCCATGTCGCAGTTCACGCGCCCGCGAATGGCGATCGCGTGCGGTATACCGCTTGCCTCGAACTCACCGATCGTGAGCTCACCGATCTCGACAGGATGATCGATGAGCTCGGCGTAGTCGGCGGCGCGGTAGCGACCGAAGCCGTAGGCTTCCGCACCGTCGCGGCGCATCGACGTCGCAACGCGCCAGTCTTGACCGACCGGCTTGTCCGGCGCCTCGATGTCGACCGTGCAATCCGCATCCTCCTGGTCGACGACCGCGAAGAATACGCACGGCCCATTGAAGTACGCATGCGTCGTATCGAGGTGAGCGCCGCGCACGCTGTCATCGTAGGCATAGATCTCGGCGACGAGCGTCAGCGGTCGATCGACCGGCTCGGCACGCCACGTGCTCTTGTCGAGTTTTTCGAGCGGCACGTCGAGGCCGTCGCTCTCGGCGCGAATGCTGACGACGTTGCGCGCGTAGTCGCGAATCATGTAGCTGCCCGGTATCCAGGCAGGCATCCGGAATCGCTGTCCGGACGCATCCGGCGCGGCCACGGTGAGACGTACCTCGAAGAGATGGGCGGCCGGCTGGATCGGCTTGATGCTGTAGTGGTGCGGCTCTGTCATCCGATTTCGGTCAGGCAGTCTCGTTCAAGCTCTGGGCAGGTGAATCTCTGCAAGCATGCAGCGTACGCTGCCGCCCGACGATGCCTCTATGGTATCAATCGGCACCGCCACGATCCTGCCATTGGCCTCCAGCATCGCCCGCTGCGCGTCGTCCAGCGACGCCCACGCCTGGCCCGACATGGCAACGACCCTCGAACCGTCGGCCGCGCGAAGCTCGAGCATGTTGCCGGCGAACGCCTTGAGCTGGTCGTAGCTGAGCTCGAGAATGTCATGACCGGATTCGCGGAGGCTCTCCATGACGGCAGCACGCTGACCCTCGTCCGCAATAGCCTCGGCACAGATGATGGCCAGCGCTTCGCCGATGCTCATCAGCACGTTGGTGTGATAGATCGGCGCGCCATCGCGATCAACTGCGTCGAAGGCGACGATCTCGTAGTCCATGCGCTGCGCGAAATCGCCGAGCGGATCGAGATCGGTCCGCGATGACAGGCAGGCATAGGCGATGCGATTGACGCGATCGAGTACCAGGCTGCCGGTGCCCTCGAGGAAGTGGTCCCGTGACTCGTGCTCGCTCAGGTCGACGATGTCGCTCAGGTGATAGCCGCGCTCCCGGTCCAACAGCTCGATGACGTCGCGACGGCGCTCCGTGCGGCGGTTCTCGGCTTCCATCGGGTATACGACGGCGCGGCCGTCAGCGTGAAAACTGACCCAGTTGTTCGGGAACACGGCATCGGGCGTGTGCGGCTCCGGCGTGTCGTCCACCACTTCCACACAAACCCCGACATCCCGCAGTGCGGCGACGAGCTGCTCGAACTCGGCCAGCGCCGCATCCTGCTGCTCGGCCGCCGATGCCGACGTCTTGCCCTGGAAACGGTTGGACGCGGCCGTCAGCGGATTGCTCTGGAAACGAACGGGCCGGATCATCAGTACGCTGCCGGCAAGTTGTGATTCGCGGTCGCTCACTTTACAGTCATCGGCGGACAATAGAGACGCGCAGCTTGCGCTGCGCCGGAACGGAATACAAGACCTGCCGGAGCCCGCAGAAATACGAATGAGAAGCATACTTGCCAACGTCCGCCGCGCCCTCACAAACCCGGCGTGGATCTCGTTCGCGTGGTTCGGCATGACCGGCGGTATCTCGCTGATCGCCACGCCGGCGCGGTTCTCCGCCGGCAGCGTTACCCGCCCTGTCGCACTCGACGTCAGCCGGGTCGTCTTCACCGCCCTGAACAAGGCCGAACTGGTAGCGCTCATCCTCTTTCTCATCGTCGTGCGGGCGTCCGGCCGCGCGGCGCGCTGGTGGGGCGTCGCGGCCGTGCTGGCCCTGATCGTCATCGCCCAGAGCGCGTGGCTGCTGCCGCTCTTGTCCGAGCGCACGGACATGGTGCTGGCCGGTATCGAACCGCCGCCGTCGTTCCTGCACGGGGCGTACTCGACGCTCGAACTCCTGAAGCTATTCATCCTGCTCGCGAGCGGCATCGTCGCGCTCGGCGAGGGCCAGGGCCCGGGGGCCAGATGAAAGCAGCACTCGGACCGATCCTGGCAGAGCTGCTCGACAGCGTCCGCGACCTGCTACCTATCATACTCGTCATCGGCTTTTTCCAGCTCGTGGTGCTTCGGCAACCAATTCCGAATTTCGGCGAGATCGCGCTCGGTATCGGCTTCGTCGTCGTTGGGCTGACGCTGTTCATCAAGGGCCTTAATCTCGGTCTGTTCCCGATCGGTGAGACCATGGCCTACGAGTTTGCCCGCAAGGGCAACCTGTTCTGGCTCTTGTGCTTCGCCTTCGCTCTCGGTTTCGGAACGACCATCGCGGAGCCCGCGCTGATTGCGGTCGCCAACGAAGCGGCCATGATCGCCGCAGACCAGAAGATGATCGACTCAGGTCAGGACGCCCAGGACTCGTACGCGCTCGGGCTGCGGATCACGGTCGCGCTGTCGGTCGGAATGGCGATCGTCGTCGGCGTGTTCCGGATCATCATGGGCTGGCCGATTCAGTATCTAATCGTTGTTGGCTACATAGGCGTGGTCGTCATGACCATCTTCGCGCCGCGTGAAATTATCGGGATCGCTTACGACTCCGGCGGCGTGACGACATCTACGATCACGGTGCCGCTGGTCACGGCGCTCGGTGTCGGCCTCGCCAGTTCCATCAAAGGTCGCAATCCAATGACCGACGGCTTCGGCCTCATCGCGTTTGCGTCGCTGACGCCGATGATTTTCGTAATGGGCTACGGGATGGTGATTCAGCAGTGATGCACTTACTGACCGAATTCCTTGGTGTGCTGCTCGCTACGGTGCGCGACGTCACGCCGATCGTCGTCATCATCTTCGGCTTTCAGATCTTCATCCTGAGACGGCCGATTCCGAACCTGAAGAAGATCATCACCGGATTCATCCTGGTCCTGTTCGGCCTGGCCTTCTTCCTCGAGGGTCTCGAACTGGCGCTGTTTCCGCTCGGCCGCCTGATGGCCCAGCAGTTGACGGATCCCACGTTTATCGCCGGGACCGACGCCGCCGCCAACATGGCGTTTGGCTGGTGGGACTACCGCTGGGTCTACCTGTTTGCCTTCGCGATTGGTTTTGCGACCACGGTCGCCGAGCCGGCCTTGCTTGCAGTGGCGATCAAGGCCAACGAAGTATCCGCTGGCAGCATCGGCGTCTGGGGCCTGCGCATCGCGGTGGCGATCGGCGTCGCCGTTGGCCTCTCTCTGGGCGCCTATCGCATCATCAGCGGCACGCCGCTGTACTGGTATATCATCACCGGCTACGTGCTCGTGCTGATCCAGACCGTTTTTGCGCCGAAGATGATCACCGCACTTGCGTACGACTCGGGCGGTGTCACGACATCTACCGTCACCGTTCCGCTGGTGGCCGCGCTCGGTCTCGGTCTGTCCAGCACCGTGCCAGGCCGCAGCCCGCTGCTCGACGGATTCGGGCTAATCGCGTTCGCCAGCCTGTTCCCGATCATGTCCGTACTGGGCTACGCTCAGCTATCGGAATGGAAGGCCGGCCGCTCCTCGAAAACCAAACCTGAATAGGTACAGTCATGCATTTCAAGCTTATCGTTGCATTCACCGAGGACTCAATCACCGACAAGGTACTCGACGCCGCGCGCAAAAAAGGCGCTACGGGATCGACCGTCATTCCCACCGCGCGTGGCGAGGGCCTCAAGCCCAGCAAGACTTTCTTCGGGCTGAGCCTCGAAACCCAGCGAGATGTCATCTTGATGGTGGTTGAGGAACACCTTGCCCGGGACATACTCGAGTCCATCGAGGTTACCGGCGAGTTCGACACCAGTCCCGGAACCGGCATTGCGTTTTGCGTCGACGTCGAAGACGCGGTGGGCGTGTCGCACCAGGTTAGCCAACTATCCCAAGTCGTCAGGGAAGAAATATGAATAAACAAAAACTGGTTCGCGTAAAGGACGTCATGGTCCCGGATTTCGATCTTGTCGATGGCATGGACACGGTCGCGTCGGCACTGAAGAACTCGAAGTACCCTGAAACCAAGTGCTTCATCGTCGATATCCGCCATGACGACGACGAGTACGGTATCGTGCTTTTGTCCGATATCGCCCAGAAGGTGCTCGCCAGGAACAAGGCACCCGATCGCGTAAACATCTACGAAATCATGTCGAAACCCGTCGTGAGCGTGCACCCGCAAATGGACATCCGCTATTGCGCCCGGCTTTTCGACAGCTTCGGTCTTGTCAGGGCGCCGGTGGTCGAGCACCACAAGGTGCTTGGCATCATTGGCTACAGCGACATCGTGCTGCGCGGTGTTCGGGACCGACTGCTGTAGTCTGCTACGTCCGCGCAAATGACTGACCACGCAACCGATACGACGGTCGTCGAAGCAAGGGATGGCCACCAGATCCATGCGCGGCTGTTCCGCCCGCACGCCGATCCGAAGGGCGTTATCCAGGTTCTGCACGGCCTCGGTGAGCACTCGGGCCGGTACGCGCGCTTCGCCGCCGCAGCGATGAGCCGTGAGTTCGCGGTCGTCGTGCACGATCATCGTGGTCATGGCGGCCACACCGAGCCTGCCGGGTACTTCGCCGACAGCGGTGGGTGGCAGCAACTCATTGAGGACGCGCTGTCCGTTCACGAGTACGCCCGCGAGCAGTACGCGAACGTCCCGATTACGCTCCTCGGCCACAGCATGGGCTCGTTCCTCGCGCAGAGCTTTGCGATGGTCTACGGCGACCGGCTGCAGGCGCTGCTCCTGTCCGCGTCGACGTGGTCGAACCGCGTCGAGGTGCTCGCCGGCAACCTGGTTGCTCGAATCGAATGCTGGCGCCTGGGCTCGAAGCGCGAGAGCGCGCTGCTCGACAAGCTCGGCTTCGGCGGATTCAACGGCCCGTTCAAACCGCCGCGAACCGAGTTCGACTGGCTGTCGCGCGACCCGGAAGAGGTCGACGCCTACATTGCCGACCCGCTGTGCGGCGGCCCGTTCACGGCGGGCCTGTGGCGTGACCTGACCGGCGCGTTGGTCAACATCACGAGCGACGACGCGCTGCTGCGCATCCCGTCAGACCTGCCGATCATGATCACGGGTGGCGCCAGCGACCCGGTCGGCGGTGAGCGCAAGCTCGGCAAGCTCGCGCTGCACTACGCACAGACCCACCACGGCCGTCTCAAGGTGAAGATCTATCCCGGCGGCCGCCACGAGATGCTCAACGAGACCAATCGAGACGAAGTCACGGCCGACTGGCTTGACTGGATCGAAGCGCATACGCGCGCCTGAGTCCCGAATGATCCGCGCATTAAAAAAGCCCCGCTCTTCGAGCGGGGCTTTCCCAGTCTGAGACTGTTCGCGTAACGACTTAGTTGACGTCGTAGCGCAGACGCAGGTACCAGTACGCGCCGTTGAACCCGAACGGGCTGAACTGGCTGTAGCGGTTACCAACACCGGCAGCAGCGCCCGGGTTCTCTTCGGGCAGCGTGTCGGTGATGTTCTGGCCACCGACGACGATCGTCAGCTGGTCGTTCCAGGTGTAGGCCGCTTCGATGTCGACGAGACCTTCGCCGCTGTAGACGTTGCCGTCTTCAGAGTCGTACCAGTCATCGAAGTACGAGTAGCGGAGCAGGAAGCGCCAGTCGTTGTAGGCGTGGTTGGCCGCGAGGTTGTAACGCGTCTCGGGCAGACCTTCCTGGATCTCACGAATACGCAGAGCGTCGATCGTCTGGCCAGCGTCCGTGACTTCCGTCTCGGTCTGGTTGAACGCGAGGCTCAGGTCCGTGTTACCCAGCGACCAGTCGATCGGGTACGTGGCAACGATGTCGAAGCCGGTCGTCTCCGTATCGAAGTCGTTCACGAAGAAGCGGAAGTTCTGGATGTTGCCCGCGCTCGTGAAGCCGGCGTCGATCAGGTCGTCGATCTCCTGCTGCGTCAGCTGGAACAGCTGCGACAGGCTCAGGCGATCTTCCACTTCGATCTGGAAGTAGTCGACCGTGACGTCGAGACCGCCAACGTTGAAGAACACACCCGCCGTCAGGTTGGTGGACTCTTCCGGCTCCAGCGCACGACCGCCACGCAGCTGCGCGGGCGGCGACGTCGACGGGATCGTGCCGTTGTTGACGAGGTCGTTCAGGGCGAAGTCGAACTCCGTCGATACGTTGAACGCGTTCGACTGTCCCGGCGTCGGCGCCTTGAAGCCCGTGCTACCCGTCGCGCGGACACCGAAGTTATCGGTGATGCGCCAGTTACCTGCGAGCTTGTAGTTGGTCGTCGTGCCGAAGTCGTCAAAGTCCTCGTAGCGGACCGCTGCCGCGAGCAGCAGGTTGTCCATCGGCTCCCACTCGCCATCGACGTAGAGGCCGAGGTTACGACGGTCGAACTGGCCGCCGGCGAGGTTCGAGAAGCCCGGGAAGCCGTTCGACGCAGCGCTGAAGCCCTGCGGCGCCAGGCCACCGATCTGGAAGGACTCTTCCTGGCCGACGCGGATCTCGAAGACTTCCTTGCGGTACTCGACGCCGAAGGCGAGGTTCGTGTTGTCGGTCGGCGAGTAGCCGAAGTCCAGGTTGTACATGTTGTCGAGCTGGATGTACGCACCCGGATCGAACGCCGTCGGCGATGCCGGGCCGAGCGAGGCGTTGACGGTATTGCGGATGAAGAAGTCGACTTCGTTACGACCGGCTGCGGCACTCAGGTCCCAGCGAAGGCCGTTTGCGGTCTCGCCACGAACACCGGCAGTCAGTGCCGTGTCATTGACGTCGCCACCGAAGCGCGGCGTGAAGCCGCCCGGGAACAGTTCGACGAACGACCAGCAGTTCGGGTCCGCCTGGACCTGCGCCAGGATCGCCGGATCCGGAATCAGGCCGCCGCCCGAGGTCAGCGGGATACCTGCCGGGCAGGTGCCACCGACGCCGAGGCCGTCGACGTCACCGACGCGCACGGAGGCAACGCCGTTGGGGTCGAGAGCACCCGTCACCGGGTCGACCAGGTCACCGGCGTAAACACCGCCGCGGTTGGTCGGATTACGGAAGTAGAAGCCGCCGTCTACGGTCTTGGTCGCGTAGTTACCGAAGGCATACGCTTCCATGCCGTTGCCGAGGTCCAGGCCGAGGTTACCCCAGATCTTCAGATCGTCCGCGATCTCGGGCGTGCCCCAGATCTGCGCCGGGTTGGCAACCGCCGTGTTACCGGCAGCGATCAGTGCTGCAGCGTCGTCGCGCTGGATCGAGCGGTCGGTCGGATCGGTCTCGCCGTACTCGAACGTGAAGTTCGCGTAGCCGTTGTCGGTCAGCGGCAGGCCGATGTTACCGGCGATGGAGTACTGGTCGCCGTCGCCTTCAGAGTACTGGCCGTACTTCGCCTCGACCGTGAAGCCTTCGGAGGCGTCCTTCAGGATGAAGTTCATCACGCCGGCGATTGCGTCCGAGCCGTACTGGGCCGCGGCGCCGTCACGCAGGACTTCTACCTGCTGCAGGCCGAGCGACGGGATGGCCGAGATGTCGGGACCCTGTGCGCCGTCGGATACGCCATTGCCGAGCCAGTAGATGACCGCGGCGCGATGACGACGCTTGCCGTTGACGAGGACCAGGGTGTGGTCCGGTGCGAGGCCGCGCAGGTTGGCGGGACGAACGATCGTCGCCGCGTCACTGATCGGCTGGGAGTTGACGTTGTACGACGGCACGATGTTGCGTACCAGGTTCGAAAGGTCGGTATCTCCCTGGTTCTGGAAATACTCACCCGTCAGAACGTCAACGGGGGCCGGCGAGTCCTCAACCGAGCGGGCACGAGCGCGTGTACCCGTCGTGATGATCTCTTCGATCTCCTCTTCCTGCGCAATTGACTGTTGCGGCAATGCAACAAGCGCCGGAAGTGCGAGAGCCAGCCAAACCCCTTTGGTTATGCTGAACTTGCTATCCACGATTTTTCTCCTGTTTATCGAATGCCCATGCGGTGTTAGCTGTGACCCGTTACAAGGCCGGGCGTTCAATGCCAACAGCGAATATACCCCAAGAACACGAGAACCTGCGTTGCAAAATAACGACAGCGCAGGACTGGGGCCCAACTATTCTATTTTGGAATAACGGAGTCAAGGGTTTCAGGTGATATCGTCGTGGCCTCGAACGGCGGTCCGGCGGGCCTGAAAAGCCCCGAATTCGGCGCCATCCGCGAGCTTCAGGCCCTTCGCGAGGAATTTCTCCACGTCCGCTGCACCCGGCGGCCCAAAATAGGCGCCCTCCGAGGCGGACTGGCCCGCTCCGCCCGCTTCCTCGCCGCGCTCGATCGCGCCGATCGCGCGGCCGAGTTCCAGGACGCCGTCGGCGTACAGGGCAAGCACGTTGGCGAGGTAGGTGGCGCCGTAATCCGCCGGGCGCCGCGTGATCGCGAGCACGGGGCCCGTGTCGATGCCCGCGTCGACGATCCGGTGCAGCGTGGTGCCGATCTCGGCTTCGTCGTGGAGCATCGCCCAGAACGTGGCCATCACGCCGCGGTAGTCGGGCAGGATGCCCGAGTGCAGGTTCAGCACACCGTGGACCGGTATGCCGATCGCGGCATCTTTCAAAATTCGCCGGTAACGAATCGAGACGACCAGGTCGGGGGACTCGGCCTCGAGCAATGACAAGCCCGCCGGCTCATTGGGCTGCGGCAGACTCTTCGCCTGCGTGAAGACCTTGCTCGTTTCGGGACGCGCGAGATACTCGCGATAAAGCCGCGCATCGATATCGGCGAGCGTCGCAAGCGCATCCGGGCCAGTCGACGCTTTCAGAGCGCCAGACCAGAATACGGTGTAGTCATGCCCCGGGTTGGCGGCGACGAGCGTGTCGAGGGCGTAGAGGCTCGCCAGGTCCTCGTGACCGAGCAGTACGATTTTCACGCGCCAATGCTAGCACTCGCGCGTCAGTCGGACCTCGGCGGCAGCTCCCCGGGCAGGTAGAACGACAGGAAGGTACGGCACAGCGCCTGCGCCTCGGCGATGCGCTGCTCGCCGATGGCGCCATCCACGCGCACCGCATCCGAGAACGAGGTATCGCAGATCTGCGTATAGAAGGAGATCTTGTCGTTCCAGTCCGGAATGTCCGGCATCTCGAAGTAGCGATCGAACAGCCCCGCGATGCAGCCGCTCAGTTCGATGACGGCCGTGCGATAGCTGGCCGGCGAATTCGAGCGGATGCGCGGCATGACCTTGAGCGTCTCGGCGGTTGCCGTCCAGTACTGGCTGGCGCGCTCGACGATGAAATCCGACAGGAGCATCCACGTCGTCGGCGACTCGGCGGGCTCTTCATCGCTTAAGAAATGAACGAAGTTGTTGATCCACTCGCCCGCCAGGTCCTGCATCAGGTCGTCGATACCGATGTAAATGCGGTAGGCAGAGCCGCGGGATACGCCAGCCGCTTCGAAGACATCGCTGAATCGCACGCCGCCGTCGCCGTTGATGGACAGCAGGCGTTCGGCCTCGCGCAACAGCTTCTCGCGATTCAGTCGGCCGCGGCTTCTCAGGCGGGTAATTCTGTCGGCGGATCGGCTCATAGCTTTGAAGTAGACCGGGTCCAGGGGGGATTTGTTACAGCCGCTCACCGCGGCCGTTGCAATCTGGCGCGGTGCGGCCGACACTGGCCGGCCACCCAAGCAGCGGAACAGCAAACATGGCAGTCAAATTCGACTTTTCGGGCAAGCGCGTCTTCGTCTTCGGCGGCACGAGCGGTATCAACCTGGGCATTGCCAAGTGCTTTGCCGGCGCAGGTGCTGACGTGGCGGTCGCGAGCCGATCGCAGGAAAAGGTCGATGCGGCCGTGGCAGAGCTCGAGGCGCTCGGCAGCCAGTCGGCCGGCTACGCGCTCGATGTGCGTGACGCCGAGGCGGTCGCCCAGGCGCTCGAAACCCACGGTGGCAGCCTCGACGTGCTCGTCTCCGGTGCGGCCGGCAACTTCCCTGCCCTCGCCAACGACATGTCGCCGAACGGCTTCAAGTCCGTCGTCGACATCGACCTGCTCGGTTCGTTTCATGTGCTAAAGGCCGCTTTCCCGTACCTGGCCAAGCCCGGCGCGTCGGTCATCAATATCTCCGCGCCGCAGGCCTATCTCGCCATGCCGATGCAGAGTCACGTGTGTGCGGCTAAAGCCGGCGTCGACATGCTGACGCGGACGCTTGCGCTGGAATGGGGTCCGGCCGGCATCCGCATCAACAGCATCTCGCCTGGACCCATCGCCGATACCGAGGGCATGCGTCGGCTTGCACCATCGGAGGCCATCGCCGAGCAGTACAAGGCAAGCGTGCCGCTCGGTCGTTTTGGCCAGGCCAGCGAAATCGGCGATGCCGCGATGTTCCTGTCATCGGACGCCGCGGCCTACGTTTCCGGCGTCGTGCTGCCGGTCGACGGCGGCTGGTCGGTGGCCGGTGCAAGCGCCGCCGCACTTGCGATGTCGCAGCATGCGGGTCGTTGAGAAAATCGCAATCTTCGAGTGACCCCTGTTCTAAGGGATTAGTTCCATAACCAAACGTTCGAAGCGATTCGGCAACCGATTCCCTCCTCGCAGCATCTAACGGGGTAAGTACGGAACAAAACGTCCGTGCTTGTGACCCGTCAAGAGTCAACAACCGAATCCGCAAGAGAGTTCGCTTGGGAAGCTTTCTTTCTTCTGGGTGGAAACAAACGAGGAGAGGGGATATGAGAAAGACCATCGTGGCGGCCATGTCCGCATTGCTATTGGCGGCGATTGCCGCTCCGGCGCATGCATCGTCGAGCCCGCTCGGCGCAAGCATTTCCGTGTCGTTTGCCGACCTGAACATCCACAATGAGGCCGGCGCCAAAGTACTGTACGCACGACTTCAGCGTGCCTCCGCATCCGTCTGTGAGCTGGATACGTTCCGCGAGCTCGGTTCGCTGGCCCGCGTCGCCGATGCCGAAAGCTGCTATGCCGAGACGCTCGACAAAGCCGTCACCCGCATCGACAGCGACGCACTGAAGAAGATCCACTCGAGCTGATTTCCCCGCAAGGAATCCGCGCTTGGGTGCTGTTCCGCGGAGAGATGAGAGCGCACTCCGTTGAACGGCGGCTTTGGCCGATGTCACCCTGACTAGGCATCTGCCAAAGAAAAAGCCCGTACTCTGGCGAGTACGGGCTTTATTTTTTGCACTAACGTGCTGCGACTAACTAGTCGGTCGCGGCAACGGTGCTCTTCGCGCTCTCGGCAGCTTCCGCCATGCGCACGTCACCGTAGGCGATATCGAAGCGGTCGAGCGTCATGACTTTCGTCCACGCGTCCACGAAGTCGTTGACGAAGCGCTGCTCGCCACCGTCTTCTGCGTACACTTCGGCGATTGCACGAAGCTCCGCGTGCGAGCCGAACACGAGGTCGACCGGCGTGGCCGTCCACTTCAGCTCGCCCGTAGCGCGATCACGACCTTCGTAGATGCCTTCCTGGCTCGACGACTTCGTCCACACCGTGCCCATGCTCAGCAGGTTGGCAAAGAAGTCGTTCGACAGCGCCCCCGGCTGATCCGTGAACACGCCGTGCGACGAGCCGCCGGCATTCGCGTCGAGGGCACGCAGGCCACCGACCAGTGCAGTCATCTCGGGTGCCGTCAGCGTCAGCAGGTCCGCCTTGTCAACCAGCGCCTCTGCCGGCGAGCGCAATGCGCTTTCGCCGTAGTAGTTGCGGAAGCCATCGGCACGCGGGCGAAGGACGTCGAACGACGCGATGTCTGTCTGCTCCTGCGAAGCGTCCGTGCGACCCGGAACGAATGCGACCGTGATGTCGTGGCCGGCAGCTTTCGCAGCCTGCTCGATAGCGGCAGCGCCGCCGAGAACGATCAGGTCAGCCATCGACACCTGCTTGCCGCCGCGCTGCGAGCGATTGAAATCGCGCTGTACACGGCCGAGGCGCTTCAGGACTTTGTCGAGTTCATCGGGGTTGTTGACGTCCCACTCGACCTGCGGAGCAAGCTGGATGCGTGCGCCGTTGGCGCCACCGCGCATGTCGGTGCCGCGGTACGTCGATGCCGAAGCCCAGGCGGTGCGAACAAGTTCCTGCACCGTCAGCTTTGTGTCGAGAATCTCGGCCTTCAGAGCCACGATATCGTCGGCATCAATCAGCTCGTGATCGACGGCCGGTACCGGGTCCTGCCAGATCAGCTCTTCGGTCGGAACTTCGCTGCCGACGTAGCGGGCACGCGGGCCCATATCGCGGTGCGTCAGCTTGAACCAGGCCTTGGCGAAGGCGAGCTCGAACTCTTCCGGGTTTTCGAGGAAGCGCCGCGAGATCTTCTCGTACTCAGGGTCGAAGCGGAGCGACAGGTCCGTCGTCAGCATGACCGGGGCGTGTCGCTTGTCCGGGATATGTGCGTCTGGCACGAGGTTCACGGCCGCGGGATTCTTCGGAATCCACTGAGTGGCGCCAGCAGGGCTCTTCGTCATCACCCACTCGAACGCGAACAGGTTCTGCAGGTAGTTCATGCTCCACTGTACGGGTGTCGTGGTCCATGCGCCTTCGAGTCCGCTCGTGATCGTGTCTTCGGCGTTGCCTTTGCCGCAGGAATTGGTCCAGCCAAAGCCCTGCTTTTCGACACCGGCGGCGGCCGGCTCGGGGCCGACGCAGTCGGCGGGCGGCTTGGCGCCGTGGTTCTTGCCGAACGTGTGTCCACCGGCAATCAGGGCGACGGTCTCCTCGTCGTTCATGGCCATCCGGCCGAAGGTCTCGCGAATATCCTTGGCGGCCAGCAGCGGATCCGGGTTGCCGTTGGGGCCTTCCGGGTTGACGTAGATGAGGCCCATCTGCACGGCAGCAAGCGGCTTGTCGAGTTCACGATCGCCGCTGTAACGCTCGTCCGCGAGGAATTCGGTCTCGGGGCCCCAGTAGACGAGGTCCGCTTCCCAGTCGTCTTCACGACCGCCGGCGAAGCCGAAGGTCTTGAATCCCATCGACTCCATGGCGACGTTGCCCGTCAGGACCATCAGGTCGGCCCACGACAGCGCGCGGCCGTACTTCTGCTTGACCGGCCACAGCAGGCGGCGGGCCTTGTCGAGATTGGCGTTGTCGGGCCAGCTGTTCAGCGGCTCGAAACGAAGCTGTCCGCCGGCTGCACCACCGCGCCCGTCGAGCGTGCGGTAGGTACCGGCACTGTGCCAGGCCATGCGAACGAAGAAAGGTCCATAGTGGCCGTAGTCGGCGGGCCACCATTCCTGCGTGTCCGTCATGATGAATTCGATGTCTTTCTTGACGGCGGCGAGATCCAGCTTGGCGAACTCCTCGGCGTAGTTGAAGTCACCCATCGGGTTCGACTCGACGCCGTGATCGCGCAGAGCGGCCAGATCAAGATTGTCGGGCCACCAGAACTGGTTCGACTTCGGCATGCCCTGCGCGGACGCCGAATTGACCAGCGCGAGCGGCGCCAAGGCCATCAGTGCGATAGCCGGTAAGTGCTTGTAAGGTTTGAACATTTATATCTCCCGAGACCGTTGTCTAGCTCAGAATTGGGACGTGATTGTGCTCAACCGGACAAACTCTGACCGGTTGATCCCTGTCCTGAGTCTTAGACGAAGTCTAGACGCGAGGTGCACCACCCGCAAACCAAAAAATCTATCGCAGTCATCGGGTGGAGCTAAAGCGAACGAACGCCGCAACGAGTGTGAGCGACCGCCCGGATGACTGGATTGGCCGTTTTTTTACGCGATTCCCTGTGAACGAACAATAAGTGAAAACAACAGGCTGCCTCGGGGCGGCCGTGGAGGAAAGATATGCGTCCATTATCAATCATTCTCGTCTCGGCGGTGTTACTGAGCCTGACCGCAGATGCGCAAGCCGATCGCCGGGGCGTGCCCGCGGGATTCGATCAGTATCTTGTCTACATGGCGACGGGCACGGTTCCGTTCGCGTCGCATCCGAACCCGGCGATTACCGGCTGCGGTATGTCGCTCTTTTGTGATGGCGACTATTTCCACCGCAACATCATGGGCCGCACGACCGGAGAGATCGAGGCAGAGGCAGCTCGTGCCAAGGAATACTTCTCGGCACGCTTCGGGGTCAATGTCGATGACCTGGTTGCCGCGGGCCGGCTGCGGTTTTTCTCGTTTTTCCTGGATCCTCGCGGCGAGTATCGCGCGTATACGATTGCCGGCAAACGCGTGCCCGCAAGTGGCTGGGTCGTTCGCGACGGCGGTTTTGCGGCCGAGGTCGTGGACCCGGCCGGCATCGAACTTGCGGGAGAGTTCGCGGGCCTTGGCCTGCCGCCGATCCCGATGGGCGGGCTGCTCGTGTTTGGCGACTACAACATCCTCGCGACGAGCCCGTGGGGCAAGCGCAAGCGTAATCGCGAGATCGTCATCAGCTATCGGTCCGACATGCCGATGATCGCCAACAACTGGGGCGAGCTCGTTATCAACTGCCAGCTTTCGACCGATGACTTCGAGGACGGCACCAACGATGGCAAGGCACAGGGCATGGGGACTGTCAGCCCGACGCCGTACGGCTTGACGTTGAACTGGCGGAATGTGCTGACGATTGGTGAGCCGAGATTCTGACTCGCCAGGACGGTTTTGCGCCGCGCACTTAGCGATCATCCTTCGGCAGGTGTAATCCGTCGAGTGGCGCCGTGGTATCGATGGCGAGGACGTACTCGCCGTCTGCATCGGCATAGGCGACCTCGACGGATGCCGGCGACGGCGCAATCGGGAAGAAGAGATTGAGTGCCGCCACCTCGCCGGCGGCGATGGTTCTCGGCAGCATGGATTGCCTCAGCCCGATCTCCTTGTTGACCTTGCCGTTGTTGACGCCGCGGACAATGCCGTTCGTGATCAGCACGGGTGCCAGCAGCAGTGCACCGGCTGTGGCACCGAGTGCAGCGCCGCTGCCGTACATCGCCGCGGCGCCCGCACCCATGCCGACTGAGGCACTGATTCCGCCGACCGCGACGAGCGTGGTTGCGCCGGTGCCGGCCTTCACCTCGACGCCTTCGTCTTCATAACGGCGCGCCGTCTCTCTCGTCGCCCTGACCAGGCGCTTGCGGTCAGCGACCGAGTGCTGCGAGGTCAGGCTCGAGTCCAGAACGGTGACCGACCTGATCTCGACGGGTCGTTCCGAAACATTCTGAATGCGCAGCAAGTATTCATCCCAGTCCGCGTTCTTTGCCCAGGTACCCGGGCCATCGCGAACGATCACCCAGTCGAGCACTACGGCGACACGCTCGTCAGAATCGGCAATGATCGGCTGGCCGATCTCGAGCGGCTCGGGCTCCTTTAATACCTTGGTACCGCCGCAGCCGCTGAGCAGGACAGCTATCGAGAATGCGACGATGGTCTGCTGCATTGTCTTGATTATGGAAAGCATGGCTGTACCCCTTCTCGTGCCGATTCATGGGACACAGCATGCTTTTGCCGCCGAGCGGGCGCCTGACGATGACCTGATGAAGCGCTGATTTAGTCATGCAGCGGACAGAGGAAGCCCGAAAAAACCAATGCAAACAGGGGATTAGCGCCGGGCCTGCAGCGCCTCGTCAATCCGGCACGGTTTCCGCATAGCGTTCGATCGACTGCGGCAGCGTGAACGGGATCGCCGCAATCTGCTCCGCAGATCGCCCGATGCGGACCAGGAAATCCTCCCATCGCGGGTCGTCGTACAGAGGATGAAACAGAGCCTCCGTGTATTCAGTCTGCAGCGTCGGCAGGTATTCCGGGAGCATACTGTCCAGAACCGCGAAGGCCTCGTCGTTCATGCCGAGGTAGGCGTAGGCCTGTGCAAGTTCCAGCGGCCGATTCTCGCCCCAGGTCTGGCGCAGAGATTCGAGAGCTGCCGCTGACTCGGCCGCGCGGCCGAGATCGTGAAGCGCAAGGGCCCGCCCCTGCACGCGCAGGTACTCGAAACCCTCGTGCTGCTCGAAGGACGCGAGTGCCTCGTCCGGTCGCTCCTGGAACAACAGCACGATGCCCAGGTTCCAGTGAAAGCCGCTGCCTTCCATGACCTGCAGCGCTCGCAGCTGCTCCTCGGCTTCGGCCCACTGCGCCGAGAACATGAGCGACTTGGTCAACAGAACGCGGCACATCATACACAGCGGATCGCGGTCAACGAGGCGAGCCGTCAGGTCGCGGGCTTCTTCAATGCGCCCGAGATAGGTCGTAAAGTCGATAGCGAACTGGAGCAGATTCACGTCGGAGGGATCGAGCTCGAGTGCGCGTTCTATCAGCGGCGCGGCCTTCGCTGCGTCACCTTCGAAGACCCACGCGATGCCGCCTAGATTGGCGTACACCTCCGCACTGTCCGGATCGAGCTCGCGAGCTCGACTAACAGCATTCCTGATGATCGCCATACCTTCTGCAGGTGAGTGCGGATAGCCTGGATCCCGGACGAACAGGCGCCGTCCGTGGATGGCGGCCAGCCGATTCCAGCCCTTGGCGAAATCGGGGTCGATCTCGACGACCTGTTCGATAAGTTCCTGGGCCTCGGCCAGCGTCGGCAGCATTCCGTACGCGGACAGGCTCACCGCGCGCAGATACAACGCGTACGCCGTTGGATCAACGCTCGCGCCCGCGGCGAGCAGCGGTTCGTCGGCATCGAGCAGCGTTACCTGCAGTTCGCGCACCACATTGCGCGCGATGTCCTCCTGGATATCGATGATGTCGGCCATCTGCCGATCGTAAACCTCGGACCAGAGGTGAAAGCCGCTTTCGGCGTCGACGAGCTGTGCCGTGACCCGCAGGCGCTCACCGGATCGCCGGACGGAGCCTTCGACGACGTTGGCAACGCCCAGGGCCTTGCCGATCTCGCGAAGATCCGCGTTCTTGCCCTTGAAGTAGAAACTGGAGGTTCGTCCCGTCACCCGAAGTTCGTTGACGCGTGCAAGGGCATGACTGAGCTCCTCGGTCAGGCCGTCCGCGAAGACTTCGTCTTCAGGATCTTCGGAAAAGGAGACGAAGGGGATCACGGCCACCGATCGCTCCGGCGCCGGGCTCGTATCGAAAAACAGCCAGGCCGCAAACGCCGCGGCCATGGCGACGCCGAAGACGGCGAGTCCGAGCCGACGCGTGGAGCGTTGCTCCGGCGTACGCGTCGCTTCGACCACCGGCGGCAGCAGGCGATAACCGTGCCCTCGCACGAGCGCGACGTATTTCGGGTCCGCGCTGTCGTCGCCAAGGGCCTGGCGAAGCAGTTCGACGCGTTTTGCCACCGTCGCGGGACTGACGACAGCGCCATCCCAGACGCGGTCCATCAGTTCATCCGCCGACAACGTATCGGGCGCCGCCTGTACGAGAGCACCCAGGAGTTCGTACGAGAGCTTGGGCAACTCGATGTCTTCCTGCCCGCGCCGGACGACCTTCCTGCCCGGGTCCAGCTCGAGATCCGCGAACCGGAAGCACTGCGGGGACCTGGAAGCAGGCTCAATCACTGCGTGAAACCTCGTCATCCGGGCCATGCCGCCGATCTTCGACGAATCTTCGCACGATCTTCAAGCTCCCGAGGGCCTGCATAGCTAGTTTGTATAGCGCCGACGGATACGCGGATCAAGCCAGCCGAGTCGCCGTCGCAGCGAATTAACCAGTGGCGCGGGCCTGCCCGTGCAGGTACTTAGAAAAGGAGATACGCCATGTTCGACGCCAGAAAGTTCCTTCACGCCGCGATTGCCGGACACATCGTTACGCTGACAATCGCAATCATCGGGCTCGCGAGTGTCGGCAGTGCGAATGCCGGGACGCTGATCGCCAATTCCTCGGAGCCCTACGGCACCTTCCGCGGCATCGACTACGTCGTGCATCGCGGCCGATTCGCGGGCACAACGCGACAGGGCAATTTTCTCGTGCCCTATGAGATCGTGGCACCAGTCGATTCCCGGCGTGCAAACCGGAAGCTCGTTTTCGAGCCGCCACACTTCCTGTTCGGACCGGGTGGCCGGAACTCGACGCTCGGCCCGTCGATGCTGTTCGAGCGCCGCTACAGTCATGCAACCGTCGGTTTCAGCAACAATGGCGGCAACATACTTGACCCCAATGCGGTCGATGCGCTTATTGCGGACGAACTCGCGCTGGCTGAAAACGCACCGCCGCTGCGTGACGTCGAGATCATGCAACAGTTCGTCGATGCGCTTTCGAGCGACACCTACGCGGTCAGCGCCCTGGGTCGCATCAGCAAGGTATACGCATACGGCGTTTCACAAAGCGCCGAAGCCATCTACGAAATGCAGTTCGGCGGCCTGGCGGACGGACTGTTCGATCTCACGGTATTGCACGTACCGCTGTGGCGCCCGGCGTTTGCAGATCCGCGGGTGCTGGCCGCGTTGCCCGACACCTTCGAGGCCCTGCCGAACGTCGGCAAAGTGATGATCGTCAGCGCCGAGGGAGACCTTCTGATCAGCGAATCTCTCGAACTTCGGAACGCCGTTGTCGGCCCCGGTGCCAGCGACGACTACCGCCTGTACGAAGTCGCCGGTGCCCCGCACCTGGCACAGGACTTCCTGGTGCAGGGTGTCAGGCTCAATCCGCTGGACGTCTCGCCGGTGGTTCGGGCCGCGTTCGAGAGGGGTGACCGATGGGTCACTCGCGGCAGGCGGCCTCCGGCCACAACCCTGATCGATTCATCTGCCGCGGGTGAGATCGACCCGATCTACTGGATCGAGACGGGTATCGCCCGAGACATCAACGGCAATGCGTCCGGCGGCCTGCGTTTTCCGGACGTCGAAAACGGTCGAGCCCTGCACATCGCCTCGGCTCTCGATATCGAAATTGAGCCCGGTCTGCCGGGACTGATCGGTTTCTGGTTCGACCTCGCCTGCGCCCCGGCGCCGGACGGTTCGTTCCCGCGCTTTGCCAGCGAGCGCGAATACGTTCGATCGGTAATCGTCCAGGTCCTGCGACTGCGTCGCGACGGCTACCTGGGGTGGAACGACGCCCGAGCCATGATCGCCGACGCCAGAACGTCCGGCGTCGGATCGCCCGGGTATTGCAGTCCATTGTAAGTACACGCTACTGGGGCATCGTGGAAGTCCCTCAAATGGAAAGCTGTAGCCCGTTGTTGGGGGTACGGCTTTTTGTTGTGAGAATTCCGTTTGACCTACTGAGTGAAGCCGACGCAAATACTTTGCAAAAATCCCGACTACGGGCTCATAAATACACTTTCTGCTCGGGCCGGGAATCGACGACAAAGCACGGCCTGTCCTCTTGAATTCCCGAACCAGTCACAACTTGCGCATTTGATCCTCCGGTACGTAGAATTTCGCGCACGTGACCAGGGAAGTCGAGATGAGCCAACGTATCAATGAGAGCTAGCCGAACTACGGGCGTGGTCTTCGCCGCAGTATCTCTCGCCGCAACGGCAGGCATTGCCTACTTGCTCATATTCAGCCACGAGAACCAACCGCATGAACGGGGCCCGGAGGACGGAGCCTCGCCTGCGGTAGATGCAGGCGGTTCTCCTGCACATGTTGAACGTGAGCCAGGTCCTGAATCTACTCCGGCAAGCCCCGACGCCCCTGAGCGGCGGGGCGTTGGCGCTAGCGTTGAGCCGGGTATTTCAGATATTCGTCCAGCGGAAGTCTACGAAGCGTACGCCTACGCGGTTTTGGAGGGCGATTTGGATGCAATGGCGATTCAGGCGAGCGTTCTTCGATTCTGCCGAGACACGGCAATTTCAGGTTACCCGGAGGCAATTAAAGATTCGAGCCTGTCGGAGCGGGAGAAGGAATCCGAGCTCCTTCGATTCGAGCGATGTCGACCGTTGGTCGAGTTGGTTGGCGACATAGAGGCAGCGTATTCGCGACTTCGACGTTCTTTGTATGAGTCTGAACACCCGCTGATTCTTGTAGCTCAAGGTGGTGTTGATGCGGACACGAAGAGGTTGCGCCTGCTGGCCGTGCTCATGAACGACTATTCTGAGCCGCAGGTGTATGAGCGTACATTTATGGAGGCTGCAAATTATCACCTCGCTTATGCCGAGCATAGAAATGAGCTTCGCCGTGAAGCCTGGACGATTCTGTCCTGCGAAGCGAGCTGGAATTGCGACAGTAGTGAGTATAGGCAGAATATTCGCACGAAATTTTATCAGGACCATCTGTACGAACAGATACTCGAAATCGAGGACCAAATTCGTACAGCAATTAGGGAAAAAAACTCCGAAGGATTGGGGTTTTAGGAAGCGAGAACCGAGAATTAGTTGGAGAACCAAATGAAAAACAAGTGGCGATATAGGATATTCGCAATCGTGGTGTTGGCTAGCGGCGTCGCCTATGCGCTGGAAATCATCGAAGTCCCAGCCGCCTCTAATGTTCCTGTTGAGAACGCTAACCAACTCGAAATGGTCTACCCCGTCTTGGATTCGGATGAGCTATATGTCCTTGCAGACTTTCAGGACAACGTGCGCGGGCTTTTTGTAAGATGACCTTACCCCGCTCAGCCTGAGTACTCCGAGTGAGAGTTTGGGTAGAACTTCTTCGTCAGTAGCGCCTCGATCGGTGCCATCTGGCCGAGTGCACTGTGTGGTCGAACGTGGTTGTAGTCCAGGCGCCAGTCTTCGATAACCTGGCGGGCTTCGTTGAGGGATTTGAACCAGTGCTGGCGCAGGCATTCGATTCGTAGTTTGCCGTTGAACGATTCGCAGTAGGCATTCTGGGTCGGCTTGCCGGGTTGGATGAAGTGCAGCTTCCGGGCTGTCCGTTGCGTCCACATCAGCATCGCC
>JAAUXY010010509.1_pt1 | contig 40208 bp, 36 predicted proteins | sample 7278121 | NCBI WGS metagenome assembly JAAUXY01 (sample SAMN14350117, study PRJNA611818) | marine sediment metagenome | isolation source: surface marine sediment (1.8m) | place: French Polynesia: Moorea | collected 2018-08
GAAGAAGGCGGCCCAGAGCCGCGGCTCGGCCGGCAGGCGCTGGCCGCGGGCCAGGAGCAAGAGGTTCAGCGCCAGGGCCGCGAGACCGATCCGCGCCAAGACCACGGTGAAAGGCGGCAGCTCGCGAAGCCCGACCTCGGTCAGGATGAAGGCCGCGCCCCAAAGCAGCGACAGAAGGACAAGCAATCCCCAGTCCCTGGCACCCATGCGCCCCGCACCCATCTCCGCGATCCTTTTCCGCCCGCGACCTGCGGCAGGCTACGGCGCGGCGCGGCCTGAGGGCTACCCGATCCTTGCGCCCGCGCCTGCGGCTCCCGCGGCCCTTCCGGTGCGGCCGCCGGCGGCACTACCGCTCGGAGCTGTCGAGAGACGGAAAGGGGATCGGTTCGGGCGGGCGGTTGCCGAGGTCCGCGAGGGCAAGATGCCACCAGCCGACGTCGTGCCACGCGCCGAACTTGAAGCCGACCTTCCTGTAGATTCCGATCAGCCCGAAGCCGAGGGAGTCGTGCAGGGCGACGCTGGCCGGGTTCGGCAGCCCGATTCCGGCGTAGGCCGCCGCCAGGTTCTGCCGGCGCAGGATCTCGAAAAGCGCCCTGTAGAGGCCTCCCCCGACGCCGCGCCGCTGCGCTTCGGGCCGAACGTAGACCGAGACATCGGAGGCCCAGCGGTAGGCCGCGCGGCTCCGGTGCGGCCCGGCATAGGCGTAGCCCAGAATCCGGCCGTCTTCCTCGGCGACGAGCCAAGGATGGGTCTTCAGGACGTGCTCGACGCGGGCGGCCATCTGCCCCGCCGACGGGGGACCGGCCTCGAAGGAAATCACGGTCTCCCGGACGATGGGCGCATAGATCTCGGCGATCGCCGCCGCATCCGAAGTCTCTGCCGTACGAACCCGCAACTCAGCCTCCGGCACTCAGGGCACTGAAGCCTAGCAGCGGCAGGGTCGGGGCAGGAAGCGCGCACGGCCGAAGCATGACCGGCGCCCCCGCGACATCGGCGCGGGCATCGGCAGGGCCTACCTTTGTGCCTATGCGGGGCCGGGCGCCACCGCCGCCAAGAGAGCCAAACAGGGCGATGGCCAAGAGGCCATCCAACGGCCTGATATATCGAGATCTTCTGCAACCCCGCCAAGAACGGGAGAATCAATTCTCTTGTCCGGCAAGAAGCGCCGCAGCCAGAATGCTGCATTTCCTGGCGGATTTCCAAGGCAAAGCAAATCAGCGGCCGGGGATCATTGACGGCCGAGATACCTTATATTTAAATCAATTCCAAACTAATTGGGTTAAGCCCGATTTTTCGCGGCTTTGCCCATGGCAGAGCGCCGACGCGTCCCTCGGGAGGGTTCACGGGAGCGACGGCGGCGACCTCGGGGCGGGCGCGCAGCCTTAGCCCAAAGGTCGTAGGGAGGTCAGGGTGACGACAAGGGCCGAGGCGCCTTCGGGGCGCACCGCCACGTCCTGCAGGCGTATCGCCGAGCGAGCCAGCACCGCGATCGCCAAGGGTACGTATCGCGGCTTCGCAACCCCGTGCCGCGGGCGGCGGCCCGTCTTCACGGCTTCACAAAGTGGATTCGCGGGTGCCTAGAGGCGCGGCTGCGGCGGTGCGGTTCCACCGAGCCCTGCGACGGCAAGGCGCGGCATCTTGGCGGGCCCGGGCGGCGGCGGGCCGGAAATCCACAGCCGAGTGAGGAGAGGGAAAGGAAAATATGGACGACACCATCAAGGAAGCCGTTACCGAAGTGACGACGCTCTTGACCACTTACGGTCTGGACGTCGTCGGCGCCATCGCGATCCTCGTCATCGGCTGGTTCCTGTCCGGCTGGGCCCGGCGCGCGGTCAACCGCGGGCTGTCCAAGTTCGACAAGTTCGACGTGACGCTGCGCACCTTCTTCGCCAGCTTGGCCAAGTACCTGGTCATCGTCATCACGATCGTCGCGGTCCTCAACCAGTTCGGGGTCCAGACCGCCAGCCTGATCGCCGTCTTGGGTGCCGCCGGCCTGGCCATCGGCCTGGCGCTGCAGGGCACGCTGAGCAACGTCGCCGCCGGCGTGATGCTGCTGATCTTCCGGCCCTTCCGGGTTGGCGACTACATCGAGGCGGGCGGCATATCGGGGACGGTCAAGGGCGTGACCCTCTTCGTCACGGAGCTGGCGACACCGGACAACGTCCACATCGTCGCGCCCAACGCCCAGCTCTGGGGAACTGCGGTCAAGAACTACAGCTTCCATCCGACCCGGCGGGTCGATTTTCTCCTCGGCATCGCCTACGAGGACGACATGGACCAGGCCATCGCGGCGGTCCGCAGCGTGATCGACGCCGACAGCCGGCCCCTTAAAGACCCCGAGCCGGTGGTCGTGATCTCCGAGCTGGCGGACTCCTCGGTCAACCTCACGGTGCGGATCTGGGTCAACGCCGGCGACTACTGGCCGCTGAAGTTCGACCTGACCAAGGCCTTCAAGGAACGCCTGGACGCCGAAGGCATTTCGATCCCATACCCGCAACGCAGCATCCACTTGGCTTCGGGAGGTTCGGAGAAGATCGCCGCCGCGGCGGCGGAGTGACTTCAGGCCCGCATCGCGCCGGATCACAGGGGCGGCGCCTGCAAAGGCCGAAGTCGGAATCGACAGACGGGACGGAGGGGCTTGTTCGCAAGGCCGATCCCGTCGCCAAGGGCCGGTGAAACAAGGCCCTGGGGATTATCCTTGCACGGGAGAAGACGAAATGAACGGATTGACTAAGGCAATTGCATCCTGCTTGGGTCTGGTTCTCCTGACCGCCTGCGGGACCAAGCTTCAGGAGGCCGAGCGGGTTTCGCCGCAGGGCGCCGCCTTCGACCAGAACCTCTACGACGGCTACATGGAGCTCTCCAGAAGCGAGTTCGGCGAGGGCGACTATCGCGCTTCCGACGACTTCGCGACGAGCGCCCTCGCCGCCGGCAAGGGCGGCGGGGTCCAGCCGGTGGAAATCGGCGAACGCCGCGTGCCGAGGGACAAGCTCGACGAAGTGTCCTCCGCTCGGCTGCGGCTGATGGCGGAACTCGCCGAAGGCGCCGCCGAGAAGAAGCCGATCGAGGCGGCCGAGGCCCAGGTCAAGTTCGACTGCTGGATGCAGGAGCTCGAGGAAAACCGGCAGCCGGAGGACATTGCCAACTGCCGGAAAGGCTTCATGACCGCGCTCGCAAAGCTGGAGGAAAGGCCGGTCGCCGCCGCCCCGGCCCCTGCGCCGCAGGCGCCGCCCGGACCCTGGGTCGTCAACTTCGAGTTCGATCGCTCGGAGCTGACGCCGAACGCCCGCGCGATCCTGACCGACATGATCGAGGCGGCGAAGAAATCGGGTTTCGAGACCATCAGCCTCGGCGGCCACACCGATCTCGTCGGTCCGGCCGACTACAACAAGGAGCTGTCCAAGAAGCGCTATCGGGCGGTGGCCGACTTTCTGATCGAAAGCGGAATCCAGAAAGAAAAAATCGTCGGCGCCGGCTTCGGCCCGAATAAGCCGATCGTCAACACGCCCAAGCCCGAGGAAAGGAATCGTCGCGTGGAGATCAATCTCTCGCGTTAGGCTGAAAGACATATATGCTAGGGCCCCGCAGCCGGAGTCGGTTGCGGGGCTTTTTTCGCCGGCGCGGTCTCACTTCCGCCACATTGGCGGCGCAGGAGGCAGGGTGAGTCGAGCCGAGACCTGTTCTGAGGAAATGCGATGAAAAAGACGCTGATCGCGGTCGCCGTGATCCTCGTGGTGGTCGTCGCCGGCCTTTTCGCGGCGCCGGCCTTCATCCCGGTCGAAACCTACCGGGGCCAGATCGAAACGGCGGCGCGCGAGGCGACGGGCCGCGCCCTGAAGATCGAGGGCGACATCAGCCTGAGCCTGCTACCGCGCCTCGCGGTCGAGGCCGAGGACGTCAGCTTCGAAAACGCGCCGGGCGCCGCCGAACCGCAGATGGCGAGCATCGAGAAACTCGCCGTCCAGCTGCAGATCCTGCCGCTGCTGTCGCGCGAGGTGAAGCTCGACCGCCTGGTCCTGGTCCGGCCCAGCATCCTGCTGGAGGTCGACGCGCAGGGCCGCCCGAACTGGGTTTTCGGGACTGCCTCGGCGCCTGCCGCGGCGGCGGAGTCCGCACCCTCTACGAGCGAGCCGGCCGAGGCCGGCGCCGGCGACGGCGGCGCGACCCTGGCCAACGTCGCCTTGGGCGAGGTCCGGCTGGAAGGCGGACGCCTGGCCTATAAGGATGCCCGCAGCGGCGCCGCCTACGAGGTCGATGACGTCAACATGGACGTCTCCCTGGCGAGCCTCGACAGCCCGCTCACGGCCGAGGGCGGACTGGTCTGGAACGGCAAGACGATCAGTCTGACGCTCGCCGCCGACCGCCCGCGCGCGCTCCTCGAGAACGGCACCACCAGCCTGAGCCTGAAGATCGAATCGGAGCCGCTGCAGCTCGGCTACGACGGCAGCCTCGACAAGGGCGAGACCCTGCAGATGGCCGCCGCGGTCGACCTCGAGGTTCCCTCGATCCGGGAGCTCGCGGCCTGGGCCGGCACGCCGCTCAAGCTGGACGGCGACGGACTGGGGCCCTTCTCGATCAAGGGCAAGCTCTCGGCCACGCCGACCCGCTTCGCCTTCACCGAGGCCGAGATCGGCCTCGACGGCATGGCCGGCCAGGGCGCGCTCACCGCGGACCTGTCCGGCGCCAAGCCCGATATCCGCGGCGAGTTGAAGCTCGACGTCCTCGACGTCAACAAGTACCTGCCGCCCGAGGCGGCCCAAGGCGAAGCCGCGCCCGAGGGCGGTGACAGCGGCGGCGACGGCGGCGCCGACTCGGCCGAAACGTCCGCTCCGCAGGAATGGAGCGACGCGCCGATCGATCTCGCCGGCCTGCAGGCCCTGAACCTGGCCTTCGACCTCTCCGTCCAGAGCATCCGCATCCGCAAGATCGAGATCGGCGAGTCGGCGCTCGGCGTCGCCATCAAGGACGGCCTGCTGACCGCGGACCTCAAGCAGCTCAAGCTCTACGACGGCGTCGGCCGTGCCGAGGTCGCGCTCGACGGGCGCGGCGCGACGCCGAGCGTCCGAAACAACTTCACCCTGACCGGCGTCGACGCCGGCCGCCTGCTGACCGACGCCGCCGATTTCGATCGTCTGGAAGGCAGCGGCGACATCGCGCTCGCCGTCACCGCCAGCGGCAAGAGCCAGAAAGAGATGGTCCAGTCCCTGAACGGCGACGGCGCGATCAAGTTCGTCGACGGCGCGATCCGCGGCATCAACCTGGCCCAGATGGTGCGCAACGTGACCACGGCCTTCACCGACACCGGCGAGGCGCAGAAGACCGACTTCGCCGAGCTCTCCGGGACCTTCCAAATCACCCGGGGGCTCCTGCGCAACGACGACCTGCTGTTGCTCAATCCCCTGCTGCGGGTCACCGGGGCGGGGACGGCGGACCTGCCGGGCCGAACCGTCGACTATCGGGTCGAGCCCAAGGTCGTGGGCTCGCTGGAGGGCCAGGGCGGCGATGCCCTGGCCAGGGGCCTGGCAGTGCCGGTCATCGCCGAAGGGCCCTGGCACGACATCACGTACCGCCCCGACCTCGCCGCCGCGGTCGGCGAGATCGCCAAGGACCCCAAGGAGGCCCTGAAGGACGTCAAGGAGACCGGGAAATCGCTGTTGAAGGGCCTGACCGGCGGCGGCGGCGAAACGCCGGAGGCCGGCGGCGCTCAGGAGGAGGCGCCTAATCCCGCCGACGCCCTGAAGAAGCTGTTCGGCGATTAGGACATCGGCAGGGCAGATGCCGTCGGCGATGGACCCCTCATGACGCTTCCGAGTCGAGCACGCCGCGGCGGATCTGATCCTCCTCCATGGACTCGAAGAGGGCCTTGAAGTTGCCCTCGCCGAAGCCCTCGTCGCCCTTGCGCTGGATGATCTCGAAGAAGATCGGGCCGATGGCGAGTTGGGTGAAGATCTGGAGCAGGATGCCGCCGCCCTCGACCGGTGCGCCGTCCAGCAGGATGCCGTTGCGCTGCAGGCGCTCGAGGTCCTCGCCGTGGCCGGGCACCCGGGCCTCCAGCCCCTGGTAGTAGGCGTCGGGCGGCGGCGCCATGAATTCCACCCCGCGGGTCTTCAGGCTCTCGACGGTCGCGTAGATGTCGTCGGTGCCCAGCGCGATGTGCTGGATGCCCTCGCCCTTGTAGGCCTCGAGGTACTCCTCGATCTGCGACTTGTCGTCCGCCGACTCGTTGATCGGAATGCGGATCTTGCCGCAGGGCGAGGTCATGGCGCGGCTGTGCAGGCCGGTCAGCTTGCCCTCGATGTCGAAGTAGCGCAGCTCACGGAAGTTAAAGATCTTCTCGTAGAAGCCGGCCCAGAGGTCCATGCGGCCGCGATAGACGTTGTGGGTCAGGTGGTCGATGTAGGTCAGCCCGCAGTCCTCGACGCCGTCTGCGCCCTCCTCGACCGGCTCGAAGTCGACGTCGTAGATACTGCGGTCGCCGTAGCGGTCGACCAGGTAGACCAGGCTGTCGCCGATCCCCTTGACCGCCGGAATGTTGAGCTCCATCGGCCCGACGTGGCCCTCGTGAGGCTTGGCGCCGCAGGACAGCGCCCGGTCGAAGGCGCCGCCCGCGTCGCCGACGCGGAAGGCCATGGCGCAGGCCGAGGGGCCGTGCACGCGGGCGAAGGACTGGGCGAAGCTCTCCGGCTCCGCGTTGACGATGAAGTTGATGTCGCCCTGGCGGTAGTGGGTGACCCGCTTGGAGCGGTGGCGGCCGGCGACCCGGAAACCGAGCCGGCGGAACAAGGCGTCCAGTTCTCGGGTATCCTCGGCCGTGTACTCGACGAACTCGAAGCCGTCGGTCGCGCAGGGGTTGTCCCAAAGATCCTCGGACTTGTCGGTCGGGGATCCGGAAGACTTCGGGGAATCGGCGGCAGCCATCTGTGACCTCCGGGCCCGCGCGCGGCGAAGGCGGCGGGGCAAAGCAAGGGCATTACGCTGGAGTCCCTCATAGATGGCCCAGCCGGACGCGCTTAGCAAGCGGCGCCTGCACGCGCCTTCGAGGCCGCGGCTTCAGGACCCTTGGCGTGCTGCCGCGCCTCCGGTCTCGGCAGCGCCTCACGCCACAGGGGCGCGCGCGTCTCGCCGTCAGGCCCGGATGCCTGAGTGGCGCCGTCCGAACGCCCGCCTTCGCGGACCGCCAGGGCCCAGAGCGGCGGCGCCTCGGGCAGCGGCAGAGCGGTCATCGGCCCCGCACCGCCCGCAGCAGGCCGCCGACAAAGCTTTCCGCCGCCGAGACCAGCCGGAAGATCAAAACGCTGGCCCAGAGCGCGCTGGTCGGCGCAGGCCGAGCGGTCGACCGCGACGCCAAGTTCAGATGAGCCAAGGCCTGGTAGGGATTCATGACCCGGTCTCCTAAGCTGCCAGCTTGCCCAGCCGGACGGGCTCGGCCCGCGGCTTCGGCAGGCGCAGCACCTCGGCCCGGGCCGCGGCCTCTTCGACCGGCACGCCCTGGCGGAGCTGGCGGACGACGCGCGCAACGTCGCCGCGGCTGAGACCGATGTCGCGCAGGCTGCGGTCGTCGAGAGCCAGCAACTCGGCGATTGCGAGGCGCCGCTGCCACCAGGCGCGATAGCGGCGCGCCAGCGCGAAGACGCCGGCGCCGAGGGCCCGCGCCAGGCGCCCGACTGCCCGGACCGCGGTCGCCAACGCGGCACGGAAGGCTTCGGCGCGCAGCCGCCGGCCGCGCGCGACGAGGACCTGCAGGACGGCTCCATCCAGTTCGGTCTTGCGGGTCTTGGGCGTCGGGTGCATGGGCGTCCTCCTTGCGAAGCGGTAGATGAATAATCCTAATCTGTTGAGTTAGATTGCCTCATCTCCTTTCCGGTTCTTTTCATAAAATCGCTTGAATATCCTGATCCGACAAACGAGTATTCATCTAGCGTAAGGTTAGTTTTGCTAATGTTGGAGCTCGTCGTGTCGCGCCGTCTGCCGCCGCTCAACGCCCTGCGCGCCTTCGAGGCCGCGGCCCGCCATCTCAGCTTCGCCAAGGCGGCGCAGGAACTGCACGTCACCCCGGCCGCGATCAGCCACCAGATCAAGGGCCTCGAGGACTACCTTGGCGTGGCCCTGTTCCAGCGCGGCAAGCGGACGATCTGGCTGACCGAAGCCGGCGAGGCGGCCCTGCCGGACCTGCGCAGCGGATTCGACTACCTGGCCGCCGGAATCGCCCGGATCCGGGACCTGGAGACCGGCGGCGTGATCACGGTCTCGGCCGCTCCGTCCTTCGCCGCCAAGTGGCTGGTGCCCCGGATCGAGCGCTTTCACCAGACCCATCCCGACATCGACGCCCGGGTCGCGGCCTCGGTCGGGCTGGTCGATTTCGACCGCGACCAGGTCGACATCGGCATCCGCTATGGCCAGGGCCGCTATCCGGACCTCAGCGCCGAGCTCCTGCTGCACGAGGAGGTGGTGCCGGTCTGCAGCCCGGCCCTGCTGGAGGACAAGCCGCCGCTCAAGCGCCCCAAGGACCTGGAGCATTTCCCCCTGATCCACGACGATACGCCGATGGTCGGACAGCCGGTGCCGGACTGGCGGATGTGGCTGCTGGCCGCCGGGGTGCAGAGCGTCGACTGGACCCGCGGGCCGCGCTTCAGCCCGACCTCCATGGCGATCCAGGCCGCCCTCGACGGCCAGGGCGTGGCCCTGGTCGGCCGGGTCCTGGCGGAATCGGACCTCAGCGCCGGGCGCCTGGTCCGGCCGCTGGCCTTCGCCGTGCCCAGCGACTTCGCCTACTACATCGTCTGCCCTCAGGCCAATGCCGAGCGGCCCAAGGTCAGAGCCTTCCGGGACTGGCTGCTGGAGGAGGCCGAGCGCTATCGCCAGGAAATCCGGCAAAAGCGCTGAAAAACCTCGATTCTTGCGAATTATTAAGGATCTAACTCTAAGTTTGCCGATCGTTTCAGCAAGGCTATCCGACATGCAGATGGGTCTTTGGACCAAGGCGATCGCCACAGAGGAATTGAGGCAGAAGAAGCAGGCCGTCGTGGAGCTTGGCGAGCGGCAACTGGCGCTCTTCCTGACCGAGGACGGCATCTTCGCCTGCAACAACCGCTGTCCCCAAGAAGGCCATCCGCTCAGCGAGGGTGCGGTGGACTGCGACAGTGTGCTGACCTGCAGCCAGGACAGCTGGAAGTTCGACCTCTTCACCGGTGCCAACGTCACGGGCGGCGACGCCCTGCGGGTCTACCCTGTCGAGGAGCGCGACGGCCACGTCTACGTCGACCTGATGGATCCGCCGCTCGAGGACCAGCGGCAGACCATCCTGTTCCACCTCTGCAACGCCTTCGACGAGCACGACTTTCCGCGCATGGCGCGGGAGCTGGCCCGGCTCAGCCACCTGGAGGGCGATCCCCTGGAGGCGATGCGCGCCGCGATTGGCTGGTCATGCGATCGCCTCGAGTTCGGCCTGGGTCAGGCCTACGCCGGCGCCGCCGACTGGCTGTCGCTCTACGAGGAGCGGCCTGGCGAGCCGGAGGACCGTCTGATCTGCCTGCTCGAGGCGATGGGCCACATCGCCTACGAGGTCCGGCGCGAGAAGATCTACCCCTACTCCGCCATGGAAGAGCCCTACGACCAGGCGGTCTTCCTGCAGGCGATGGAGGACGAGGACGAGGCGGTGGCCATCGCCAACCTGCGCGGCGGTCTGGGCGAAGGCCGCAGCTTCGCCGAGTTCGAGGCCGCCCTGACCCAGGCCGCCCTGGCCCACTACAGCGGCTTCGGCCATTCCCTGATCCACGTCCGCAAGGGCGGCGAACTGATCGCCCACCTGGGCCCGGAGATCACCACCCGCGTGATGCTGCCCCTGCTGCGGGCGATAATCTTCGCCCGGCGCGAGGACAGGCTGCCGCGCTTCGCCGGCTATCACGCCGCGCTGCAATCCTGGACCGAGGGCTTCAAGCCCAGCTTCGGCCGCTTCAAGCCGCCGAAGGTCTCGGACTACAAGGGCCTCGACGTCGACAAGGCCCTGGCCCTGACCCTGGACTACAAGAAGGCGGCGCCGGAGAAGCTCTACCTGAGCCTGCTCGGCGCCAACGCCGTCAACCTGCTGTGCTTCGACACCGACTACCAGGACCAGATCGACGGCAGCTTCGCCACCAACGTCGGCTGGCTCGACCTCACCCACGGCATCACCTTCGGCGCCGCGCTGCGCGGCCAGTGCCAGAAGTTCGCCGAGAGCTGGCCGCCCGGGCTGCTGCAGCTGGCCTGCTTCGCAGGCCGCAACGCCGGCTACCTGGACGACAAGGTGAAGCTCAAGGACTGGCTGGTCGACGACGTCGAGCACTTCTTCCAGCAGGCCCTCGACAGCCTTTTCGACCACGACCAGCCCGAATACGTCGTCTCGGCGCATCTGCTGAAGACGGTGCTCGCGGCCCGCGAGGAGGCGCGCTGGGCCCTGGCCAGCGACGGCGAGGACACCGCCGCCCTGCTGGCGGCCGCGGTCAACCGCTTCCTCTCCTCTCCGATCAAGCGCAAGCACCTCCGCCGCACCGCCCGCCAGGCCCTGGGCTTCGCCGCCAAGGAACACGGCTAGCGCACTTCCCGATCAGACGCCTTCGCGTCTGGCCGGGAGTAGTGCGCTAATACGTTGGAATTAGGGCATTACATCCGGCCAGATGGATCGCGTAGCGATTCCATCTGATCGGATAACGCCCTAGCCGCTACCTTCCCAGCCAATAGCTCGACTGTCATGCCCGGACTTGATCCGGGCATCCATCGAGACGCTGCACCATGGATGGCCGGGTCAAGCCCGGCCATGACAGCGTTTCCGAACCGAAGATCAGGTCAATAAGCTGAGTGGACGGGACGCCGTCGGGACAGCCGAGCTTATATTGACCGATCGTTCCAGACTCCCTAGCCTGAGCGGCGAGGAGGGCCGGCATGCCCTGGGAAAAGCGGTTTGACAGCGAGGCGGTGCTCGACAAGGCCATGCGGGCCTTCTGGGCGCGCGGCTACGAGGCGACCTCGATGCAGGACCTAGTCGACTGCATGGGCATCAACCGTGGCAGCCTCTACGCCACCTTCGGCGACAAGCGCAGCCTCTTCATCAAGGCGCTGCGCCGCTACGACACCCGGGAGCGCGCGGCCTGGGTCGCGACCCTGGCGGCAGCCAAGTCGCCCCGGGAGTCGATCCTGGCCGCCTTCGACGGCGCGATTGCCGCGGTGCTCGAGCGGGGCTCGCGCGACGGCTGCCTGCTGGTCAACACGGCGCTGGAGCTTTCGCCCCACGACGAGGAGATCTCGAAGATCGTGGCCCGCGGCCTGGCCGAGATGGAAGCCTTCTTCCGCGGACGGATCGAAGCCGGCCAGCGCAGCGGCGAGATTCCAGCAAGGGTCGAGGCCGGCGAGGCCGCGCGGGCTCTGCTGGGTCTCTTCGTCGGGCTGCGGGTGCTGTCGCGTAGCCGTCCGGAGCCCGCGCTGCTCCGCTCCCTGCGCCGCCAGGCGGAGGCGCTGATCGGTTGATCGACTTTTTATTTCAGCCGTTTGGAACGTTCAGTCAAAACTAGGGAGGCAAAGATGACCGTAGCCTATGTCGAACGCGCGCAGGCCGATGCCGTGACGAACGCCTTCTACGACAAGGCCGAAGACCGCTTCAAAGCGTTGCTCAACATCTTCAAGGTCCTCGGCCACACCCCGGAGCTCGGGGTCGCCTTCACCGACCTGATCATGGCGATTCTGAAGGACGGCCACATCGACTGGGTCACCAAGGAGCTGCTGATCCTCAAGGCGACCCAGCGCAACGACTGCCAGTACTGCGTCGTGCAGCACGAGCGACTGTCGATGATGCTGGGCATTTCCGAGGAAAAGATCGCCGACATCGACGGCGACAGGTACAAGACCAGCCCGCATTTCACCGAGGGTGAAAAGGCGCTCATGGACCTCACGGTGCAGATCGGCGTCGACGCCAACCGGGTCTCCAAGGACCTCTGGGATCGGCTTCACGCGCACTTCACCGACGCGCAGATCGTCGAGGCCGCCTTCGTCATCGCGACCTACATCTTCGTCTCCAAGTTCGGCGACGCCATGGGCGTCGAGCTGGAGCCGATGTTCGACGGCGTCGAGCCCATCCTCCACATCAACCACTGAGATCGGACCATGGCCAAGATCGAGATCTTCTCGGCCCCCGACTGCGGCTATTGCCGGCGGGCCAAGGAATTGCTGGACGGCAAGGGCCTGGCCTACCGGGAGCTCGACATCGCCGCCGACCCGGCGCAGCTCGGGGAGCTGCGCCGCCGCCTGCCGCGGTCCAAGGCGATCCCGCAGATCTTCATCGACGGCGAGCACATCGGCGGCTACGAGGACCTCTGCCTGCTCGAGGCGCGCGGCGAGCTGGACGCGTTGTCCGGATAAGGAGAGCTACAGCTCCAGGACCATGCGCTGCTCGCGCATGGTCTTGCCCCACTGGTCGTCTTCCTGCTCTTCGACCACCCGGAAGCCGGCTGCGTCGTAGAGCCGCCGGGCGGCGTCGAGCCCGGCGAAGGTCCAGAGGTAGACCCGGGGATAGCCGCGGGCGGCGCAGAAGCCGAGCGCGGAGTCGAGCAGCCGCCGGCCGACGCCCCGGCCCTGTGCCGCCGGATCGACCATGAACCAGCGCAGGTGCGCGCCCTTGGCGGCGGCATCGCTGCCGTCGACCGAGATCGTCCCCAGGATATCGTCGCCGTCAAGCGCGAGCCGGAAGAGATCCCGCGCCTCATCGTAGCGCCGAAGGAAGCCCGCAAGCTCGCCGGCGATCTTGGCCTCGAAATAGACGCCGAAGCCCCAGTGGCGGCCGTAATAGGCCGCCTGGGTCTCGACCGCCCAGCCGAGCGCGCCCGGGCGATAGCCGCTCAGGGTGATCTCGCCGTCGGCGCCGCTCATGGCCAAGTCCGCTACCAGCTGTTGCGCAGTTCGCGCAGCTTGAGGAACACGGTCTTGGCGTCGGGCTCGTCCGGCAGGTCCGGAAAGACCTCGCGCAGCCGGGCGATGACCCCGGGGCTGTGCAGCCGGAAGAAGGTGTTGACCTCCTTCTCCAGGGCCAGGGTGGTGACCAGGGCCCGGCCGGGGTCCTGGTCCTCGATCTCGGCCAGCAGGCCCGGCGCCCGCGGGTTGTCCGGCTCGCGGTCCAGGGTGAAGCGCAGGTTGTTGGCGATGTAGTCGTGGCCCGGATAGATCAGGGTCTCGTCCGGCAGCTGCGAGAGCTGCTCGGCGAAGGTGTGGTAGAGCTCGTTGGGGTGGCCGCCGTTGTGGCAGTTGCCGGCCCCGGCGTTGAACAGGGTATCGCCGCAGAACAGCGCCGGCTGCTCGGTACGGGACAGCAGGCAGACGTGACTCATGGTGTGGCCGGGGGTGTCGAGGGACTCCAGCTCCACCGTCTTGCCGACCTTGATCACGTCGCCGGCGCCCAGGCCGCGGTCGATGCCTGGGATCCGGTCGCGGGCGTTCGCGTGAGCCAGCAGCTTGGCGCCTGTGGCGGCGATCATCGGCTTGTTGCCGCCGATGTGGTCGCCGTGCTCGTGGGTGTTGAGGACCTGGGTGATCTCCCAGCCCTTGTCCTCGGCGGCGGCCAGGCACTTGCGATGATCCAGCGGATCGATGGCCAGGGCCTCGCCGGTCTCCGGGCAGGCGATCAGGTAGTTGAAGTTGCGATAGGCGTTCGCGGTCCAGATCTGCTCGACGATCATGCGGTCCTCCCCTTTGCCCCCAATGTAGTCATGGCAGGCGCGAGCGGCCAGGGTCGGCTCAGGCCCGCCTTCGATCAAGCGAGGTGACAGGCGACCTGCCGGCCCCCGCCCAGCGGCCGCAGCAGCGGCGGCTCCTGGCGGCAGCGGGCCTCGGCCAGCGGGCAGCGGGCGGCGTAGGGACAACCGCCTCCTGGGCCGGCCGGGCCGCCGGGCTTGGCCTCCCGCGCCACCCGCCCGGGCCGGCGGCGGCGCGACGGATCAGGCTGCGGCACGGCGGCGACCAGGGCCCGGGTGTAGGGGTGGGCCGGGTCGGCGAGGACCGCCTGGCTCGGGCCCCGCTCGACGATGCGTCCCAGGTACATCACCGCGACCTCCTGGGCGACGCTGCGGACCACCGAGAGGTCGTGGCTGATGAAGAGGTAGGCCAGGCCGAGGCGGTCCTGCAGGTCGAGCATCAGGTTCAGGACCTGGGCCTGGACCGAGACGTCGAGCGCCGAGACCGGCTCGTCGGCGACGATCAGATCCGGGTGGGTGATCAGGGCGCGGGCGATAGCGATGCGCTGGCGCTGGCCGCCGGAGAACTCGTGCGGATACTTCGCCGCGTCCGCCGGCTTGAGGCCGACCGCACCCAGGGCCTCGGCGATCCGCTCCCGACGGGTGCCCCTATCCTCGCCCTCCAGGGCGTCGAGCGGCTCGGCGACGCTGCGCCCGACGCGGTAGCGCGGGTCGAGCGAGCCGTAGGGATCCTGGAAGACCATCTGGAAGTGCCGCCGCAGGAGGCGCAGCGCCGCGGGGCGGAGGGCGAAGAGGTCCTGGCCCTTGAAGCGGACCCGGCCCCGGGTCGGCGTCTCGAGCGCCACCACCGCGCGGGCCAGGGTCGACTTGCCGCAGCCGGACTCGCCGACCACGCCCAGGCTGCGGCCGGCGGCCAGCTCCAGATCGACCCCGAAGAGCGCCCGCCGCCGCGGCGCCGGCTCGAGCAGCCTGCGCCGCGGCAGGCGGTAGTCGCGGACCAGCCCTTCGACCTGGAGCAGCGGCTTCACGGCGCTCCCTCTCGCAGGGGGTGAAAGCAGAAGACCTCATGGCCGCCGCCCAGCGCACTGCCGCGCGGCACGGACTCGCAGGCCCCGGTCGCGCGGGGGCAGCGCGGCGCGAAGGCGCAGCCGAGCGGCCGTTGCAAGGGATCCGGCACCTGGCCGGGGATCGAGGCCAGGCGGTCGCCGGGCGCGGCCTGCAGGCTGGGCAGGGCGGCGAAGAGGCCCTCGGTGTAGGGATGCGACCGCCGGCGGAAGACCTCGGCGGTGGGACCGCTCTCGACGATGGCGCCGGCGTACATCACCGCCATGCGGTCGGTCATCTCGGCGATCACCCCCAGGTCGTGGGAGATCAGGATCAAGGCCATGCCCTCCTCCGCCGCCAGCTCGGCGATGAGGTCGAGGATCTGGGCCTGGATGGTGACGTCGAGGGCGGTGGTCGGCTCGTCCGCGATCAGGATGTCCGGGCCGCAGGCCAGGGCCATGGCGACCACAACCCGCTGGCGCTGGCCGCCGGAGAGCTGGTGCGGATGGAGGCCGAGCGGAAAGTCCGCCGGGGGCAGGCCGACCCGCTCGAGCAGGGCGGCGGCCCGGTCCAGGGCCGCCCGGCCGTCCAGCCCGAGGTGCAGGCGCAGGCCTTCGGCCACCTGGTCGCCGATGCCGCGCACCGGGTTGAGCGCGGTCATCGGCTCCTGGAAGACCATGGCGAGACGCCGGCCGCGCAGGCGGCAGAGCTCGGCCTCGCCCAGGTCGAGCAGGTTCTTGCCCTCGAGCGCGATGCGCCCCCGGGCCCGCGCCGCCCCGGGCAGCAGGCCCAGGATCGCGAGCGCGGTCATCGACTTGCCGCAGCCGGACTCGCCGACCAGGCCCAGGCTCTCGCCACGGTCGAGCGACAGGCCGACCTCGCGCAGGATCTCGATCGGCCCCAGAGGGGTCCGGATCTCGACGCCGAGTCCCTCGATCTCGAGCAAGGCCATGGTCAGGGCCTCAGAGCAATGCATACTGTCATGCCCGGACTTGATCCGGGCATCCATGGAGCAACTTGCACCATGGATTGCCGGGTCAAGCCCGGCAATGACAGCGGAGAAGACGTCGAGGGTTGTTGAAGCTCCAACGTGGCGTTCATACCGCTAGCGCGCCCGCCGAAGCTTGGGGTCGAGGATGTCGCGCAGGCCGTCGCCCAGGAGGTTGAGCCCCAGGACCGTCAGGGCGATGGCGCAGCCCGGGAAGATCGCCAGGTAGGGCGCCTGGAACATGAAGGTCTGGGCGTCGTTCAGCATCTTGCCCCAGCTCGCCGCTGGCGGCTGGGTCCCCAGGCCCAGGTAGCTCAGGCCCGCCTCGGCGAGGATCGCCAGGGCGAACTGGATGGTCGCCTGGACGATCAGCACGCTGGCGATGTTGGGCAGCACGTGCTCGACGGTGACCCGCGCCTGGCCCTTGCCGGCGACCCGGGCCGCCAGGATGAACTCGCGCTGCCAGACCGAGAGCGCGGCGCCGCGCGCCAGTCGGGCGAAGACCGGCACGTTGAAGATCCCGATCGCGATGATCGAGTTCACCGCGCCGGGCCCCAGCAGGGCGGTGATCATGACCGCGGTCAGCAGCGCCGGAAAGGCGAAGGCGAAGTCGGAGAAGCGCATCACCGCCTCGCTGACCCAGCCGCCGCGCGCCGCGGCCAGCGCGCCCAGGGGCACGCCGAAGCCGAGCCCGATGCCGACCGCGACCAGGGCGACGACGATGGAGTTGACCGCCCCGGCCATGATCATCGAGAGGATGTCGCGGCCGAAGTGGTCGGTGCCCAGCCAGTGTGCCGCCGAGGGCGGCCGCAGCTTGCCGGCCACGTCGATCTCGGCGACGCCGTAGGGGGTCCAGACCAGCGACAGCGCCGCCATCGCGAGGAAGGCCAGCGTCAGGATCCCGCCGATCAGGAAGGAACGGTGACGCAAGCCCTCGCGCAATAGCTCGCGGCCCGCCTCAAACACCTTCGACGCCTCCGCGCAGCCGCGGGTCGAGCACAGCATAGAGCAGGTCGACCGTGAAGTTGACGAGGACCACGGCACCGGCCAGCAGCACCACCAGGTCCTTGACCACGATGAGATCGCGCTGGGCGATGGCCTGGAAGATCAGCCGGCCGAGCCCGGGCAGGTAGAAGACGTTCTCGATGATGATGGTGCCGGCGAGCAGGAAGGAGAACTGCAGGCCCATGATCGTGACCACCGGGATCAGTGCGTTGCGCAGGGCGTGGCCCCAGAGCGCGGCGCCGCGGCTGAGCCCCTTGGCCCGGGCGGTGCGGACGTAGTCCTCGCCCAGGGTCTCGAGCACCGAGGAGCGGGTGACCCGCGCCAGGATCGCCGCCTGCGGCAGGGCGAGCGCGACCGCTGGGAGCAGCAGCGACTTCAGCGCCGGCAAAAGGCCCGCGTCCCAGCCGGCGAAGCCGCCGGCCGGCAGCCAGCGCAGGCCGACCGCGAAGAGCAGGATCAGCAGGATCGCGAACCAGAAGTTGGGGATCGCGACGCCGATCTGGCTGAAGCCCATGACGCAGAGGTCGGCCAAGCGCTTGTGCCGCGCCGCCGCCAGCACGCCGAGCGGGATCGCGATGGCGGTCGACAGCAGGATCGCGATCACCGCCAGGGGCAGGCTGACCGCGACCCGGTCGGCGATCAGCTCGGCCACCGGCACGCTGTAGGTGTAGCTGCGGCCAAGATCGCCCTGCAGCAGGCCCCCCAGCCAGTCGAAGAAGCGCACCGGCGCCGGCAGGTCGAGGCCCAGCTCCCGGCGCAGCGCCGCCAGGCTGTCCGGCTGCGCCCCGGTGCCCAGGATGATCGCCGCCGGATCCCCGGGCAGCACCTCCAGCACCGTAAAGACCACCAGCGCCGCGACGAAGAGCGTCAGGACCAAGGTCACCAGGCGCTTGACGAGGAAGAGGGCCATGGCTCAGCGCCAATCTCGAGGGCGAGGACATGTCGGCACCAAGACCGAACCGATCGGAACCACGGAGATGTCCCCCTCCCCCCGCCCCCTCCCACCAGGGGAGGGGGAGCCATAAACGTGTCTGGCTAAAGGTTGGGCAATACCGCCTTGGGGGACAAGTCGGTGGCCCCCGTCTTAGATGTCATGCCCGGAGTTGATCCGGGCATCCATCGAACAACCGGCACCATGGATTGCCGGGTCAAGCCCGGCAATGACAGATGAAAGAACCCAAGGGCCGGTCCCATACCTTCAGCGTCTCAACCCGACTCACTCGCCCCAGGAGACTTCGGTCAGGTCGTTGGCCTGGACCGGGCTGTTGGCCCAGAGGCCCTGGAGCTTGGCGTTCCAGACGCCGTGCTTGGCGAGCTGGAACAGGAAGCCGTTGACCGAGTCCTCGGCAATCCGCTGCTGCGCCTCGGCCATCAGCTTGTAGCGCTCGCCCTCCTCCACCGCCGCGTCCAGCTTGGCCAGGGTCGCCTTGAAGGCCTCGCTCTTGTAGTCGAAGTAATAGTCGTCGCGGCCGTAGATGCCGATGTCCATCGGCTCGGTATGGGAGACGATGGTCAGGTCGTAGTCCCGGCCGCGGAAGACCTGCTCCAGCCACTGCGCCCATTCGACCGGGATGATCTCGAGCTCGATCCCGACCTGGGCGAGCTGGGCGGCGACGATCTCGCCGCCGCGCCGGGCGTAGGTCGGCGGCGGCAGCTTGATGGTCGCCTTGAAGCCGTCGGCCAGACCGGCCTCGGCCAGCAGGGCCTTGGCCTTTTCCGGGTCGTAGGGATAGCGGTCGGTGAGGTCGACGTAGGCCGGGTGATGCGGCGCGAAGTGGCTGCCGATCGGCGTGCCGTAGCCAAACATCGCGCCGTCGACGATGGCCTTTCGGTCCAGGGCGTGGGCCACGGCGCGGCGCACCCGCAGGTCGCTGAAGGGCGCCTTGCCGTTGTTCATGGTCAGGATGGTCTCGCCCTCGGTGCTGCCGATGACCACCTTGAAGCGCGGGTCGGCCTCGAACTGGCCCAGGCTCTCGGGCGCCGGGAAGTTGGCGAAGGCGTCGAGGTCGCCGGCCAGCATGGCCGCGACCGCCGCCGCCGGGTCCGGGATGAACTTGAAGGTCGCGCGCTCCAGCTTGACCGCGTCGCCCCAGTAGTCCGGGTTGCGGGCCAGTTCGACCCGGTCGCCCTTGACCCAGCGCTCGAACCTGAAGGGCCCGGTCCCGACCGGCTTGGCCTTGTTGCCCTCCGCCGATCCCGGCGCGACCACGACGGCGTCGCCCCAGCCCAGGTTGAAGAGGAAATGCCCGGTCGGCCGCTTCAAGGTGACCACCACCGTGGCCGCATCGGGCGCGGCGACGCTCTCGATCGGCTCGAAGAGCACCTTCTGGGCGTTGACGCTGTCCTCGGCCCGGGCTCGGTCCAGGGAGAAGACCACGTCCGCGGCCTCCAGGCTCGTGCCGTCGTGGAAGCTGACGCCCTCGTGCAGGGTGAAGCTGTAGGTCAGGCCGTCGTCGGAGACCGTCCAGCTCTTGGCCAGGGCCGGCTGCACGGCGCCGTTGCGGTCGATCCGGGTCAGGCCCTCGAAGACGTTGGCGTAGACCACCTCGTCGATCGCCGCGGCGGCACCGGCCGTCGGATCCAGGTGCGGCGGCTCCAGCACCATGCCCATCACCAGGTCGGTCTTGGCCGCCTGCGCCGGCGGCGCCCCCAGCGCCAGGGCCGCCAGGGCCAGGCCGTAGAACAGCGCCCTCATCTCTCCCTCCCTCATCCTTGCGCGGCCTTGCGGGCCGCGATGTCCTCGGCGAAGCGCGCCCGGTAGGAAGGCACGCCGCCCAGGCTTTCCGCCTCGAAGACGGCGCGGGCCACCGCCCGCGCCAGGCAATCGGCCGCCATCATCCCCAGCCGCGCCAAGTCTGCCTCGGGATCCTCCAGAGCGCAGCGCCCGGTCGAAAGCGCGAAAACCGTATCACCGTCGTAGGGCGTATGCACGGGGCGGATCGCCCGCGCCAGGCCGTCCTGGGCCATGACCGCCAGGCGCCGGGCCTGGACCCGGCTCAGGGTCGCGTCGGTCGCGACCACCGCCAGGGTGGTGTTGCCGGCCACCGGCGACGCCAGGGCCGCGAGCGCCTCGGGCCCCGGGGCCGCCGTGGGCGGCGGCAGGCCGCCGAACTCCGCCGCCTGCTCGAAGGGCCAGGCCCAGAAGCTCGGATCCTCGGGATAGGTCACGCTGCCCAGGCTGTTGACCGCGGCCAGGGTGCCGAGCGTGATCGCGCCGTCGCGGACCGAGGCCGAGCCCAGGCCGCCCTTGAGCGGTCCGGCGGTCGCCCCGAGGCCGGCGCCGGCGTTGCCCAGGTCGAAGTCTGCGCCGGCGGCCTCCACCGCCTGGGCGCCAAGCCGGTGGTAGGGCGAAACCGGGCCCCAGTCCTTGTCGCCGCCGTTGTCGAGGTCGAAGAGGATGGCCGCCGGGACGATCGGGACCCGGGCGCCGCCGATCTCGAAACCGCGGCCCTGCGCCCTCAGCCAGCCCATGACCCCGTCCGCTGCCGCCAGGCCGAAGGCCGAGCCGCCGCTGAGCACCAGGGCGTCGACCGCCTGCACCGTGCCGGCCGGGTCGAGGAGATCCGTCTCCCGGGTGCCCGGCCCGCCGCCGCGTACGTCGGCCGCCGCCACCGCCGGCGCCTCCGCAAGCACGACCGTCGCCCCGCTGCGCAGCGCGGCGTCTTCGGCGTTGCCGACCGTGAGGCCCGGCACGTCGGTGATCAGGTTACGCGGGCCCGGGCCGCTCACCCGGCGCCTCCGTCCAGCAGCGCCAGGGTGGCGCCGGCCATGACCTTGGCCGCGGCGACCATGTCGGCGACCTCGATGTACTCGTCGGGCTGATGCGCCAGGTCGAGGATGCCCGGGCCGTAGGCGATGCAGTCCTTAAGGTGGCCGATCCGGACCACGTGCTTCTGGTCGTAGGTCCCCGGCGAGACCACCGCCTGCGCCGGACGCCCCAGAACCTCCTCGATGCCCGCCGAGATCGCCCGCACCACCGGCGAGTCGGCCTCGGTCATGGTCGGCAGGAAGGTCATGATCTCGCGCAGGCGGTAGTCGAAACCGGGCCGTCCGGCCTTGAGGTCTTCGAGGATCCCGATCACCTCCCGCTTGACCTCCTCCAGATCCTCCTCGATCAGGAATCGCCGGTCGATCACCAGGCGGCAGGAGTCCGGCACCAGGGGACTGGGCAGGCCGTCGAAGCCCTCGGGCAGGCCGCCGTGCAGGGCGTTGAGGTTGAGGGTCGACTGGCGCGCGCCCTCCGGCACCACCGGCATCTCGGTGCGCTTGGCCGCCAGGCGCGGGTAGAGCTCGCTTTCGATGCGGGCCAAGAAGGCGGCCATGTGGCGTACGGCGCAGTCGCCGAGGAAGGGCATGGAGCCGTGCGCCTGGCGGCCCAGGGTTTCGATCTCGGCCCACCAGACCCCGCGGTGGCCGAGGCAGACCCGGTCGACGTTGAGCGGCTCGGGGATGATCACGTGGTCGACCCGCGGCCTGGAAAAGAAGCCGCGCTCGGCCAGGTAGCCGACCCCGCCGTAGCCGCCGGACTCCTCGTCGACCGTGCCGGAGATCTCGATCGCGCCGGGCCAGTCCGGCTCCGCCTCGAGCAGCGCCTCGACGGCGATCACCGCCGCCGCCAGGCCGCCCTTCATGTCGCAGGTGCCGCGGCCGTAGATGCGGCCGTCGCGCAGCTCGCCGCCGAAGGGATCGTAAGTCCAGCCGAGGCCCGCCGGGACCACGTCGATGTGGCCGTTGAAATGCACGCAGGGCCCCGGCCGCTTGCCCTCGATCCGGGCCACCACGTTGGTCCGCGGATAGCGCGGGCTGTCGGCGACCACGCCCTCGGCCCGGTGGTAGCCGACCTCGAAGCCGCGCGCCGCCAGCCGCCGCCCCAGCGCCTCGGCGCAGTCCCTATAGGCGTCGCCCGGCGGATTGACCGTCGGAATCCGCACCAGCTCTTGGGTCAGCGCGACCAGGTCCCCGGTCTTGTCCTCGATGCGGCGATGCAGTGCGTCCGGCACAGCCCTCTCGGTCCTCCCTCAGATGTTCCGTCCGGCGACGAGACGCGCCGCGCAGGCTTCGATGACGACTATACGGAAACGCCGGACAATCGTCAGGGCGCTCAACGCGTCGCGTACTGCCGGACCATGTGGCCGCCGTCGACGTCGATGACCTGGCCGGTGAGATAGCCGTTGGTCATCATCATCAGCACGGCGTTCGCGATCTCCTCGGTGCTGCCGACCCGGCCGAGGGGCAGGCTCTCGCCGGTTGCCGCGTACATGGCCTCACGCTTGTCCTCGGGCATCTTTGCGTAGGCCTCGCTGCGCACCATGCCCGGCGAGCAGCAGTTGATCCGGAGCCGCGGCCCGAGCTCGAGCGCCAGGGCGCGGGTCAGTCCCTCGACGGCCGAATTCACCGCGCCGAGGCCGGAGCAGTTCAGCCCCGGCCGACGGCTGAGGACGCCGGAAAAGAAGGTGATGCTGCCGCCGTCCCGGAGCTTCGGCAGGGCCGCCCGCGCCACCGCATAGGGGCCCCAGAACTTGGCATCGAACATGGCCCGCACCGGACCGGTCTCGAGCTCCGCGAAGCGGCCGTGGACCGCCGAGGACGCGGTGATCACCAGATGATCGACGCTTTCCTCCGCGAGACCGCCGAACCAAGCCCCGACGGCGGCCTCGTCGGTCATGTCCAGGGACTGAACGGCAACCCGGTCACCGGCCCCGAGGGCCTTCCGCGCCGCCTCCAGCTTCTCCGACGAGCGGCTGACCAGGGTCACCCGCCCGCCCCGGTCGCAGACCGCCTTGGCCGTCGCCTTGCCGATGCCGCTGCTGCCGCCGACGATCACGACGTGGCAATCTCTCAGGCTCTGAAACGAGGGCAAGGCCGTTGACGTAGAGTCGCTGTCCATGGGCATCCTCTTGATCTGAAGGGCACAGATGTGCGGTTCCTCCAGCTTCCTCGCTCCGCGCCGGACCGGCAAGCGCGGGCTGCCCTCTCGCGACACGGTCTATCCGGCAAGCTCCTTTCGGTAGAAGACGCGCGAAAAGCCGTCTTCTTCGCGGCGGTCGGTCTCGACGTAGCCTAGCGCCGGATAGAAGGCCTGGTTCTCGACCATCTTGACGTTGGTGTAGAGCTCGATGGCCGAGAGGCCCCGGCGCCCGGCCTCGTCCTCGGCGAAGCGCATCAGCGCCTTGCCGAGTCCCTTTCCCTGTCCGGCCGGAAAGACCGCGACGTTCTCGACGTGAAGGTGGTCACGACGCGGATAGAGCACGATGAAACCCGCGACCTCGCCCTCCAGTTCCACGACATACAGCGTGCCGGTCTCGATCTGGGCCTCGAAGTCGGCGACCATCGGCGCCGGCTCCTTGCCCATGCGCGGCACATAGAGGCCGTAGGCCTGACGGGCGCAGTCCTTCACGCGGTCGAGGTCACCCGGGACGGCCTTTCTGATGGTCATCTGCCCCTCCTTGCTCGTCTCGGGACGGGATGCCGACGAGTCCCAGGCTTTCCAAGGCCTCCGCGTAGACCGCCAGCGCCCTGCGCCCCAGCGGCGTGACCGCGTAGACGCCGCGCTCGACCCGCTGGAACCAGCCGTAGACGTCGCGCTGGAGCATCCGGGCGGCCCCGGTGACTCCGGTGGCGGCGCGGATCTCGGCCAGCTTGGCCGGGCCTCGCCCGTCCAGATAGACGGCGCAACGTAGCGCATCCTGGCGGTAAGCGGTGACCAGGCGGCGCTTGCTGCTGCCGCCGCAGTTGGGATCACCGACCCGGCGTTGGAACTCGCGCAACAGACGGCCGCGCCGCTGCGGGCTCTTGCGCGGCCGGTAGGGCGCCGGGTCCAGGTGAACCTCGACCAGCCCGGGCGCGCCGGCCGCCGGCGCCACGGTCATGAGACCAAGGCCGAGCCGGCGGCAGAGCTTGACGATGTCTCGGGACTGCCGGCGCCAGGACCGCGCGCCGGCACCGGCCTCGGGCTGGGCCACCGCCAGGTAGACCCAGTCGGTCAAGGCCTGGCGCCGAACGCCCTGGAAGACCAGGGGCAGGGAGAAGGCGGTCTTGAGCTCGACCACCACCGGGTCTTCGCCCTCGCGGCAGGCGACGACGTCGCAGTCTGCCACCTCGCCCTTGACCTCGTAGCCCTGGCCCTCGAGGAAGCGCTTGATCGGCGGGTAGAGGTCGGTCTCCCGAAGGCGGGTCATGGCTTGCGGCCGGTAACCGAAAATGAAGATAATCCGGCCCTGATATCACGATTCGCGACGACAGGGTCGCGCCGCTCCGGCCGCGCCCCTCCGCCCCCACATCCGGAGGCCGCCCCCGCGCGGCGGCGAGACGCACATGGAGGATACGGCCTACCGGCTCTACGACCCGGCCATGTACGACTTCTGGACCCCGGCGGAGAGCTATTGGGAAGCCAGCCTGCCGGGGCCGGAGCGGCTGGCGCCCCTGTCGGGGAGCGAGAGCTGCGACGTCGCGATCGTCGGCGGTGGCTACACCGGCCTCTCGGCCGCCCTGCACCTGGCCCGCGACCACCAGGTCGACGTCCGGGTCCTGGAGGCCGGCCACCTCGGCTGGGGCGCCTCGGGCCGCAACGGCGGCTTCTGCACCATGGCGCCGACCAAGCTCTCGACCAAGGGCTTGATCCTGCGCCACGGCCTGGAAGCGGCCAAGGCCTTCTTCGATGCCCAGAAGGCGGGCCTCGAGCTGGCCCTGGCCCTGGAGCGCGACGAGGGCATCGATTTCGACCGCCAGGGCGACGGCGTCTTCGTGGTCGCCCACCAGGCCTCGCGCTACGAGGAGCTGGAAACCGAGGCGGCCCTTCTGAGCGGCCAGTTCGGCTTCGAGACCGAGGTCCTGCCGGCGGAAGCCTTCCAGGAGATCGGGCATGCTTCGACCGAGAACTTCGGCGCGCTCTTGATCCGCTCCGGCTTCGGCCTCCATCCCCTGAAGTACGCCCGCGGCCTGGCCCGCGCCGCCCTACTGCGCGGCGCCAAGCTGCACCCCCACAGCCGCGTGGAGAGCTGGACCAAGGTCGGCAGCCAACACCTGCTGGAAACCGACGGCGGACGCCTGAAGGCGCGCCGCGTGCTGCTGGCGACCAACGGCTTCACGCCGGAGGGCGTCAACCCGGCCTTCGACGGCCGTACGCTTCCGGTCATTTCGAACATCGTCACCACGCGGCCGCTTACCGAGGCCGAGCTGGCGGCCCAGTCCTGGCGTACGGAGAACCCCATCTCGAATACGCGTACGCTGCTGTTCTACTACCGCCTGCTGCCGGACCGGCGGCTGCTGTTCGGCGCCCGCGGCGACACCAGCGGCACGCCGGCGGCCGGCGAGCGCATGCAGGCCTGGCTGGCCCGGCGCCTTGGCGAGGTCTTCCCGGCCTGGCGCGAGGTCGAGATCAGTCATTTCTGGCGCGGCTTCGTCTGCGTCACCCGCGACCTGACTCCCGCGGCCGGCCAGCTCGAGGACGACCCCAGCGTCTTCTATGGCTTCGGCTACCACGGCACCGGGGTCAACGCGGCGCCCTGGACCGGTCGCGCCCTGGCACGGATCATCGCCGGTGCGGCGGAGGCCGAGGCCGAGCTGCCGGAGATCCTGCGCGGACCGGCGCGGCCTTTCCCGTTGCCGGCCCTGCGGCTTTGGTTGTTGCGCTCGGCCAATCTCTACTATCGTCTGGTCAAGGACAGGTATTAGTGATCCGATGGACCCGCTTGATCCCCTCGTCCTCTTGCCTCTACCTCGGCTGTCATGCCCGGACTCGATCCGGGCATCCATCGAGCCGCCGGCGCCATGGATTGCCGGGTCAAGCCCGGCAATGACAGACAGTGGAACTCGAGTGTCAGGTTCATGACGCGAAAAAGTCTCACACCACGAGAAAGGTGCGGCAAAGCCACAGTATGAAGAAGGCACGCCCCAAGACTACGCCCGCCGCCGAGTTCAAGGCCTTCCAGGCCGCCCACCCCGAGACCCGCTACGTCGACGCCATCCTGACCGACCTCTGCGGCATCGTGCGCGGCAAGCGCTATCCCATGGCCGAGGCGGAGAAGCTCTTCACAAACGGCCTGCAGCTCTGCGAATCGGTCTTCCTGCTCGACGTCACCGGGGCCAACACCGATCCGGCCGGCCGGGGCTTCACCGACGGCGACCCCGACGGCACCTTGGTGCCGGTCCCCGGCACCCTGGTCCCGGTGCCCTGGGCCGAGGAGCCGCGTGGCCAGGTGCTGATGACCATGACCACGCCGGAAGGCGCGCCTTCGCCGGTCGACCCGCGCAACGTCGCGATCCGGGTGCTGGAGCGCTTCAAGGCGCTGGACCTGACCCCGGTGGTCGCCTTCGAGCTGGAGTTCTACCTGCTCGACTCCGAACGTAACGCGGCCGGCCTGCCGCAGCCGCCGATCTCGCCCAAGACCGGCCGGCGCGAGGCCAGCCTGCAGGTCTACGGCATCCAGGAGATCGACGGCTTCGCCGCCTTCCTGCGCGACGTCGAGGCCGCCGGCGCGGTGCAGAAGGTGCCGGCGAACATCGCGACCGCCGAGTTCGCCCCGGGACAGTACGAGATCAACCTGCACCACGTCGGCGACGCCCTCGCCGCCGCCGACCATGCGGCGCTGCTGCGTCACATCATCAAGTCGGTGGCGCGGCGCCACGGCGTCGAGGCCAGCTTCATGTCCAAGCCTTTCCTGGACCAGACCGGCAACGGCATGCACGTCCACGTCAGCCTGCTGGACAAGCAGGGCCGCAACGTCTTCGCCGCCGAAAGCCCGCTGGGCAGCGAGACCCTGAGGCACGCGATCGGCGGCCTGATGGCGACCATGGCCGAGGCCATGGCGATCTTCGCGCCCAACGTGAACGCCTTCCGCCGCTTCGGGCCCAACCTCTTCGTGCCGGTCAACCGCTCCTGGGGCGCCAACAACCGCTCCGTGGCCTTCCGCATCCCGACCGGCCCGCCCGACAGCCGGCGCATCGAGCACCGCTTCGCCGGCGCCGAAGCCAACAGCTATCTGGTCCTGGCAGCGATCCTCGCCGGGATCCACCACGGCATCACCGGGGAGATCGATCCAGGCCCGGCGAGTGAAGGCAACGCCTGCGAGACGGTCGATCCCGACCTGCCGCTCGACGTGCCGTCCTCGCTGGCCCGCCTCGAGGCGGCGAAGGTCCTGGGCAGCTACCTTGGGCCGGAGTACCTTGAGGTCTATGCCGCGACCAAGCGCAACGAGTACCGGGACTTCATGAACGACATCTCGCTCAGGGAGTACGCTTGGTACCTGTAGGAGGTCCGTGGGAGGGACCAGGGAGGACGTCATGGCCGGCCAGGATCAGAAATTCGCCCTCAGTCGGGGGGAGGACGCCGCCTTCGAGGGCGGCGGCCTGCGGTCCTTCTTCGAGTACCGCGACCTGGGGCTGGCCGAGGCGACCGGCGGCCGCTACCACGCCCAGGTCATCCGGGCCAGCGCCCCCTGCCAGGACGGCACCGGCCCGCACCGGCACAGCCTCGAATTCCAGATGGTCTACGTGCTCAAGGGCTGGGCCCGCTTCGACTACGAGGGCCAGGGCGAGGTGACCTTGAAGCCGGGCGACTGCGTGCTGCAGCCGCCGGGGATCCGGCACGAGCTGACCGCCTGCTCCGACGACATGGAGCTTCTGGAGGTCACCTCGCCGGCCGAGTTCGGCACCGAGCCCGCCTGACATATCCGCAAGGGAGTGCGGCCATGAGCAGCAAGGAATGCGATGCTCCGAAGGCCCGGCACGGCGACGCGGCCAAGCCGGCGACCGGCGGCCGGCCGGAAAGCGGCCTGGACGAGGACTACCTCGCCCAATGGACCGCCTGCGGCGAGGCCAAATACCCCTATGCCGACCGCCTGAAGCGCAAGCCTTTCGAGCGCGAGAAGCGGAGCCTGCAGATCGAGCTCCTTAAGCTGCAGGACTGGGTCAAGGCCAGCGGCGAGCGGATCGTCGTCGTCTTCGAGGGCCGCGACGCGGCCGGCAAGGGCGGCACCATCAAGACCCTGACCGAGCACCTCAACCCCCGCGGCGCGCGGATCGCCGCCCTGGCCAAGCCCAACGACCGGGAGCGCAGCCAGTGGTACTTCCAGCGCTACGTCGAGCATCTGCCGTCGGGCGGGGAGATCGTGCTCTTCGACCGCTCCTGGTACAACCGTGCCGGGGTCGAGCGGGTCATGGGCTTCTGCTCGCAGGAGCAATGCCGGGCTTTCCTCGAGGAGGCGCCGGAGTTCGAGCGCCTGCTGGTCAAGCACGGCACCCACCTGATCAAATACTGGTTCGCGGTCACCCGCGAAGAGCAGGCCAAGCGCTTTGCCAAGCGCCGGACCGATCCGCTAAAGCGTTGGAAACTCAGTCCGATCGATCTGGCTTCGGTCGACAAGTGGCACGACTACACCGAGGCCCGCGAGGAGATGTTCTTCGCCACCAACCGCGAGTGGGCACCCTGGACCGTGATCAAGTCGGACGACAAGAAGCGGGCCCGTCTCAACTGCATGCGCCACCTGCTTTCGCAGTTCTCCTATCCGCACAAGGATCAGGCGACGATCGAGGGAATCGACCCGCTGATCCTGGCCCGCGCCGACTCCATCTTCGAGGGCTACCTCGGCCCGGCCGAGACATCTTGAAGCGGCGCTGCTCCCGCTGAAGCGGTCCGACCGGCGCCGCTGCCGGAGCCTTCCAGGCGGCCAGGGCAGCGCCCGGCAGGAGGCCGCATTCCACGCCCCTGGTTCCGCCGAATCGGCTACCCCGGATAGGCTGTCGCTCCCAGCCTGGAGAACCTTGCCGCGACCTCGGAATCGGCCACAGGCGAGTGCCGCCAACAAATTGATATCAATGGTCTTTTCACGCCCGAGTAAGATGAAAAATTGTTAATCTGGCCGTAAGGTCGCGGCAAGGACTCTCATCCCATCTTGCACTATCAAGAGGGTGTAAGTCTTCGTGTCTTGGAACCTGGATTTTAGCCACGACACGATGGAGGAAAGGACAGATGGGGCAGATGTTCCCCCTGATACGCGAAACGAAGCTGACGCAGGCCGTGACCGGCTCGGTCCTGGCCGGCGGGCTTCTGGTTTTCGCGCTGGCCGGCGCCGAGACGGCCCTGGCGCGCCCCGCGCCGGAGAGCTTCGCCGACCTGACCGAGAAGGTCGCGCCGGCCGTGGTTAACGTTTCGATCGTCAAGACCGGCGGCCCGATCGTCCGCTTCGAAGGGCCCGAGGGACGGGACCTGATGCCCTTCGGCGAGGATCATCCCCTGCGCGACTTCTTCGAGCGCTTTCTCGGTCCGGACGCACCGGAACTGCCCGGCGGCCCGCAAGAGCAGCGTGGCCTGGGCTCCGGCTTCATCGTCGATCCCGATGGATATGTCGTGACCAACCGTCACGTCATCGCCGGGGCCGACGAAATAACGATTACCCTTCATGACGGGCGGTCGCTGACCGCCGAACTCGTTGGCCAGGACGAAAAGACGGACCTGGCCCTGCTCAAGGTCGAAGCGGACGAGGCCCTTCCCTCTGTTGCCTTCGGCGATTCTGAGGCGGTCCGGCCCGGTGATTGGGTCATCGCCGTCGGCAACCCCTTCGGCCTTGGCGGTTCCGTGACCGCCGGCATCGTCTCCGCCCGCGGGCGGGACCTGCCGGGCGGCAGCATCATCGACTTCCTGCAGATCGACGCACCGATCAACAAGGGCAACTCGGGCGGGCCGACCTTCGACATGGACGGCAAGGTCATCGGCGTGAACACCGCGATCTACTCGCCGAACGGCGGCAGCGTCGGCATCGGCTTCGCGATCCCGTCGGAGATTGCCAGCGAGGTCGTCGCCGATTTGCGCGAGAAGGGCAAGGTCGAGCGCGGCTGGCTGGGCGTCCGGATCCAGGCGGTCACGCCGGAGTTCGCCGAGGGCTTCCGCCTCGAGGAGGCCAAGGGGGCGCTGATCTCCTCCGTCACGCCGGACAGCCCGGCCGCAGCAGCGGGGCTGGAAACCGGCGACGTCATCCTGTCCTGGGACGGCAAGGCCGTGGACGAGCTCAAGGATCTGCCCCGGCTGGTCGCCTTCACGCCGGTCGGCAAGACCGTCGAGGTCGAGATCTGGCGCGACGGCGCCCGCGAGACGCTCGAGGTCGTGACCGGCCAGGCGCCCGGCGAACAGCAGCTCGCCGCGATCGGCGGCCCCGACGACAGCGACAAGGTTCGCCTGCCCGGCACCGGCCTGACGGTTGCGACCCTGACCGCCGAGCGCCGGGACCGCTTCGGCATCGCCGAGGAGGTCGAAGGCGTGGTCATCCTGCGCGTCGAGCGCGACAGCCTGGCGGCCCGCGAGGGCCTGCGCCGCGGCGACGTCATCCGCAGCCTGGCCTCGGAAGCCGTCGAGACGGCGGCCGACGCCAAGCGCGAAATCGAAGAGATCAAGGCCGAGGGCCTGGAGGTCGTTACGCTCCTGGTTTCCAGGGACGGCGTCGAGACCTTCTTCGCCCTGCGGCTGAGGAACGCATAGCACTGGACATACCCTCCTCTCCTAACCAGAACCAGAGGGTTTCCGCGTCGGACTGCCAGGTAGGCACGTCCGACGCGGCCGTTTTGGGGACCGCTTGGTGCGACCGTGACCCTTGCCTGAAGGGGGCGCCAGCTCCGCATGACATGCTAGAATGGGCTTCGCCCGAGGCCCCGGGCCGTTGAGTAAGCCTGGAAGAGGCCGGAAGCGCTGGGAAAGATGCGAGTACTCATCGTCGAGGACGACAAGGAGACGGCCGGCTACATCGCCAAGGGCCTGAAGGAATCCGGCTACAGTCCCACGGTGGTGACCGACGGCAAGGAAGGCCTGCTGATGGCCGCCAGCGAGGACTTCGACCTGGCCATCGTCGACCGCATGCTGCCGGGCCTGGACGGCCTGTCCATGGTCGAGACCCTGCGCGGGACGGGCAAGGACCTGCCCATCGTCTTCCTCAGCGCCATGGGCAGCGTCGAGGAGCGGGTCAAGGGCCTGCGCGGCGGCGCCGACGACTATCTGGTCAAGCCCTTCGCCTTCTCGGAGCTTTTGGCCAGGATCGAGGTCCTGCTCCGCCGCGGCAGCGCCAGTGGCGCCGAGACCCATCTGCGTGTCGGCGATCTGGAACTGGACCTGCTGGCCCGCACGGTGCGCCGGAGCGACAAGCCGATCGACCTGCAGCCCCGGGAGTTCAAGATCCTGGAATACCTCATGCGCAACACGGGCCGGGTGGTGACCCGGGTCATGCTCCTGGAGAACGTCTGGGACTACCACTTCGACCCCCAGACCAACGTCGTCGACGTCCACATCTCCCGGCTGCGCCAAAAGATCGACAAGGACTTCGACAAGCCGCTGCTGCATACGGTCCGCGGCGCAGGGTACTGCCTCCGTGAGCCCGACTAGCCTGTTCCGATCGCGGATCTTCCAGTTCGCGCTGATCTACCTCAGCCTGTTCGCGGTTATGGTGGGGCTGATCGGCTGGATCGTCTTCGACGTTGCCAAGGAGTCGGTCTCGCGCCAGATCGAAGCGACCATCGACGCCGAGATCACCGGCCTGGTCGAGCAGTACGACCAGCGCGGCCTGCCCGGCCTGATCGAGGCGATCCGCCGCCGCGCGGCCGCCGAGGACGGCTCCCGCGGGCTTTACCTTCTGTCCGACCAACGAAACCGGGTCCTGGCCGGCAACCTCAGCGGCTGGCCCGACGAGCGGACGGACGACCAGGGCTGGGTCACCTTCCGTCTGGGTTTCCCGGAGTCGGAAGGCGGGGGCACCAACTTCGGCCGGGCCCGGGTCCTGACCGGCAACGGCTTCAAGCTCCTGGTCGGCCACGACGAGCGCGAGCGGACCTGGGTCCAGTCGACCATCCTCTGGACCCTGGTCGGCAGTTTGGCGGCCACGGTCACGGTGGCGCTGCTCGGCGCCGTCTTCATGAGCCGGACCCTGCTGCGGCGGATCGATGCGATCACCGCGACCAGCCGCGAGATCATGGCCGGCGACCTGACCCAGAGGGTACCGGCCAGCGGCCGCGGCGACGAGTTCGACCGCCTGGCCGCGAACCTCAACGCCATGCTCGACCGGATCGAGGCCCTGATCACGGGGATCAAGCAGGTCTCGGACAACATCGCCCACGACCTGCGCAGCCCCCTGGCCCGCCTGCGCAGCCGCTTGGAGGTCACCCTGATGGAGCCGCCCGACGCCGAGAGCTACCGGGTCGCGCTGGAAAAGACCATCAGCGAGGCCGATCACCTGCTCAAGACCTTCAATGCCCTGCTCAGCATCGCGCAGGCCGAGGCCGGGGCGCCGCGCCGCAACTTCGCCGAGGTCGACCTTTCGGCCGGCGCCCGCGACGCCGCGGAGCTCTACGAGCCCCTGGCGGAGGAGAAAGGCCTGCACCTGACCGTCGAGGTCGCCGAAGGGATCCGCCTCCAGGGCGACCAGCACCTGCTGTTCCAGGCGCTGGTCAACCTGCTGGACAACGCCATCAAGTTCTCGCCCGAAGGCGGCACGATCGAGCTGAGCCTGCGCCGAGCGGGCGCGCGCGCGGCCCTGGCCGTTGCCGACCGGGGACCCGGCATCCCCGAAGCGCTGCGCGAGCGGGCGCTGGAGCGCTTCTTCCGCCTGGAGGAGAGCCGCAGCACGCCGGGCAGCGGCCTGGGCCTCAGCCTGGTCGCTGCCGTGGCGCGGCTGCATGACGGCCGCATCGCCCTGGAGGACAACCACCCGGGCCTGCGCGCCGTTCTCGAGCTACCGCTGAACGACAGGCCGCCAAAGGCAGCGCGCGCCCACAAGGAGGCCGAGGTCGCTGGCGCGCCGGCGTCGGCCGGTCTCAAGCCTTCTTCCGAAGCAGCATCGTGAAGCTCATGGGCGGCCGCAAGGCCGCCGCGCCGAGTTCCGGAAATCCCATCGAGATGTCCTCCGGCCGCTCTTCGAAATGGGTCAGCTCGAGACCTTGGCCCAGGGCGGCGGTGATCACATCCGAGAGCTTGTGCGGGAACCAGTAGTTCGGTCTGGCGCCGTAGTCGCTGCCGCCGTAGTAGTCGAGGCCGTCCTTGTCCTCGTAGACGCCCTGATTGAAGTAACTGTAGTGCAGCTGCGGCGGGTCGACCGGATCGCCGGGCTCGAACATGTAGAGCGCCGGATGCTGCTCGTGGATGAAGATCAGCCCGCTGGGCCGCAACAGACGGGCCGGCACCGCGAAGAAGGCGTCTAGGTCCGGCATCCAGCCGAGGACCCCGATGGTGATCAGCACCCGGTCGAAGGCCGCATCGTAGTCCTGCGGGATCTGGGTGATCTCGGTCTCGACGAAGTCGCAGGCGATGCCGCCGGCCGCGGCCAGGGCCCGCGCCTGCTCTAGAAAGCGGGCGGAGAAGTCGAAGCCGACGCAGCGCCCCGCGCCCAGGTTCTTGACCGAGAGGAGCTCGCGGCCGTCGTTACAGCAGAGATGCGCGACGTCCTTGCCCTCGATCCCGATCTCGCGCAGGAGGTCGGTCTCGACCGGCTCGAGGCAGCTGTAGCCCGGCCGGCGAAAAGCGGCCAGCAGGCGTTCCTGGTTGTGCCGCGCATGGACCGGCGCGACCTCGTCCCAGGCGGCCCGGTTCGCCGCCACGTAGTCCTTGGGGTCCTCGTCCACCTCTCCTACCACCTTCCATCGGATTGCCGGCCGCCGAGCCGCAAGGCTTGCGCGCGCCGGGAAGTGCCTGTCTGATAGCCCCGCTGATTTCGCAAGTCTATGGATAAGAAAAGAAAACGCCAGGGAGAGGAGGGCACTCGATGAGCCGCGACCCGCGCTACGACCTGCTCTTCGAGCCGGTCCGGATCGGGCCGGTGACGGCCCGCAACCGCTTCTACCAGGTGCCCCACTGCGCCGGCATGGGCCATCGCGAGCCCAGCGCCTCGGCCGCCATGCGCGCCATGAAGGCCGAGGGCGGCTGGGCCGTGGTCTGCACCGAGGAATGCGACATCCACCCGGCCTCGGACTTCTCGCCCTACGCTGAGGCCCGGCTCTGGGACGACCGCGACATCCCGGCCCTGGCCCGCATGGTCGAGGCGGTGCAGGGCCACGGCGCCCTGGCCGGCATCGAGCTGGCCTTCAATGGCGCGGCAGCGCCCAACCGCTTCAGCCGCGAGATCCCCCTGGCGCCTTCCGACAGCGTGGTCGAGCCCTACGACCCGGTCCAGGCCCGCGCCATGGACAAGAGCGACATCCGCGACCTCAGGCGCTGGCACCGGGAGGCCGCGCTGAGGGCGCGCAAGGCCGGCTTCGACATCGTCTACGTCTACGCCGGGCACGATCTCGGCCTGCCGATGCACTTCCTGTCGCGCCGCCACAACCGGCGCGGCGACGAGTACGGCGGCAGCATCGAGAACCGGGCCCGCCTGCTGCGCGAGCTGATCGAGGACACCAAGGAGGCCGTCGGTGACCGCTGCGCGGTCGCGGTCCGCCTGGCGGTCGACGAGCTCCTGGGCAGGGAGGGGCTGACCGCCGAGGCCGAGGGCCGCGAGGTGGTCGAGCTGCTGGCCGAGCTGCCGGACCTCTGGGACGTCAACGTCAGCGGCTGGCCGAACGACTCCCAGACCGCCCGCTTCGGCCCCGAGGGCGCCCAGGAGGCCTACGTGGCCTTCGTCAAGCAGGTGACCAGCAAGCCGGTTGTCGGAGTCGGCCGCTTCACCTCGCCCGACGCCATGGTCTCGCAAGTCAAGCGCGGCGTGCTCGACATGATCGGCGCGGCCCGGCCGTCGATCGCCGACCCCTTCCTGCCGCGCAAGATCGAGGAGGGCCGGCCGGAGGAGATCCGCGAGTGCATCGGCTGCAATATCTGCGTCTCCGGCGACAACAACATCGTGCCCCTGCGCTGCACCCAGAACCCGACCATAGGCGAAGAATGGCGGCGCGGCTGGCATCCCGAGATCATCCCGCCCAAGGCCTCCGAAGACCGGGTCCTGGTGGTCGGCGGCGGCCCGGCGGGGCTGGAGTGCGCCCGCGCCGCCGGCCAGCGCGGCTACGCCGTGACCCTCGCCGAGGCCGGGCGCGAGCTGGGCGGCCGGGTCACCCTGGAAAGCCGCCTGCCCGGCCTGGCGACCTGGGCCCGGGTCCGCGACTACCGCCTGGGCCGCCTGGCCGCCCTGCCCGAGGTCGAGATCTACCGGGAGAGCCGGCTGGACGCCGCACAGATCCTGGAGTTCGGCTTCGAGCGGGTGATCCTGGCCACGGGATCGCACTGGCGCCGCGACGGCCTCGGCCGGGCCCTGCGCCAGCCCCTGGCGGGCTGCGACCGGCCCGGGGTCCTGACCCCCGACGACCTCCTGTCCGGGATCCGGGCGGCCGGCCCGGTGCTGATCTACGACGACGACCACTACTACCTGGGCGGGGTCCTGGCCGAGAAGCTGCGCCGCGACGGGTTGGAGGTGATCCTGGCGACGCCCGCCCCCGACGTCTCCCACTGGACCCACAACACCCTGGAACAGAACAACATTCAGAAGCGGCTCCTGGAGCTGGAGGTCGGCCTGCGGCCGCAGCGGGAGCTGAGTGCGATCCACGACGGCGAGGCCGAGCTGGCCTGCGTCTTCACCGGGCGCCGCGAGCGGCTGCCGGCAGCGAGCGTGGTCCTGGTGACCGCGAGGCTGCCGGCGGACGAGCTCTACCGGGACCTGATGAAGGCGCCCGAGGCCCTGGCCGAGGCCGGGATCAAATCGCTGCGCCGTATCGGGGATTGCCTGGCGCCGGGAACGATCGCCGCCGCGGTCTACTCTGGACAGCTTGCGGCCAGGGAATTAGACCAAAAGGGGTATGGTGATTTCCAACGAGAGGTTGTGGCCCTCAGCCCGGCCTGATCACGCTTTGTTCGGCAGAGTAAAGGTTAAGCTTTTAACACTTGGTGTCAGGGCCGGGGCATTTCTGAATCCAATAAGGTTTACGAGACCTTAACAATTGACAGCGCATACTACGGCCATATTCTAATCCTCGCGCGTGGGTCGGGCCGCGTGGTTCAGAATTGGTGTGCAGTATCAGCAGGCGCAGGTTAAGGACCTTGAGAATCCACCTCGGACCACGCTGGCGAAAAATCGGTCTTTACCGAACTGCAATTGTTTCCGGGCTCTTACTCGGCGTGGTTGTCGCTCTCTTCGACACAGGTCCGCAGTCCGGAACCGACCGAAGCGCATCCGTCCGAATTCCCGAGGTCGCCCGAATCGATACCGCGGTCGCAGCCGCGGTCGTGCCGCACCGTCTGTCCCAGGATCCGGCCAACGGCGAGATCCCGGCCCTGCCCTTCATCGCCAACTACGAGCCCAAGGAATGGACCGTGGATGCGGCCGAGGACGGGCCCTCGCCGGTTCAGCTCGCCTCGCTGCCGATGGCGCGCGCCGAGGTGATCCGGGTCGAACGCGGCGACACCCTCTTCGGCCTGCTCTCCGACCTCGGCGTCGAGCGCGAGGAAGCCCGGGCGGCGGTCGGCAGCCTGACCGACGTCTTCAATCCGAAGCACCTGCAGCCGGGCCAGGAGATCCACCTCGCGCTACACGAGGAGAAGGGCGAGAACGGGGTGCTGGTCACCGGCTTCTCCTTCCAGCCCAACGTCGATACCCGGGTCGTCGTTCAGCGCGACGATCGTGGCAGCTTCCAAGCGCGCAGCATCGACCGGCACCTCTACAAGACCTACGCGGTCGCCGAGGGCACCATCGACACCAGCCTCTTCGACGCGGCGACCGACGCCGACGTCCCGCCGATCGTACTCTCCGAGATGGTTCGGGCGCTCAGCTTCGACATCGACTTTCAGCGCGACCTGCAGCGCGGCGACACCTTTGAGTTGCTCTACGAGCGCTACCTCGACGAGACCGGCCTCGATGTCCGCTCAGGCAACGTGCTCTACGCGCAGATCGTCCTGCGCGGCAAGCCGGTGCGCTTCTATCGGCACGAGACCGCCGAGGGTGCCAGCGACTTCTTCAACGAGAACGGCGTCTCGATCCGCAAGTCCCTGATGCGGACGCCGATCGACGGCGCCCGACTGAGCTCCGGCTTCGGCATGCGCAAGCATCCGATCCTGGGCTACAACAAGATGCACCGGGGCACCGACTTCGCGGCCCCGAGCGGCACCCCGATCTACGCCGCCGGCGACGGCGTCGTGGAGGTGGCCAAGTGGAACGGCGGCTACGGCAAGTACGTCCGGATCCGCCACAACTCGACCTACAAGACCGCTTATGCCCACATGAAGCGCTTCGCCCGCGGCATCACCAAGGGCAGCCGGGTGGAGCAGGGCCAGGTCATCGGTTACGTCGGCACCACCGGCCGCTCCACCGGCCCGCACCTGCACTACGAGGTGCTGCTGAACGGCCAGCAGGTCGACCCGCGCCGGATCAAGATGCCGACCGGCAGGATCCTGAAGAGCGAGGAACTGGTCGCGTTCCGCGATGCCCGTAAGCAGATCGACGAGCTGCGTCTGCGCTACAAGTCCTCGGTGATCGCGGGATTCGACTGCAAGGGCCAGCCCCAGGAAGAGCACCCCGGTCTCGCCGCCGGCTGCTGAGCCTCCAATCCACCTAAAGCTCTTGCTCGCTGAAGCCCGCTTCGGCGCTGACGTGCGCGTGACCCTTTGGCCGGCTCGCCCCTCACCCTCCCATCGCCTGACGGCAACGGGCCCCTCCCTCTCCCTCGGGGAGAGGGTTGTGCAGGCTTGGTGCGGCGATAGCCGCGCCTTAGCCGGAGCTGGGTGAGGGGTAGTCCCGTCCTTTCCGGTCGGAGACCCTAACCCGGACGGCGCATGGCGAAGACGTGGTCGACCCGCGTGTAGTCCAGGTAGCCGAGGCGGGCGATGGGCTTGACCTTCTCCATGTCGACCAGGCCCGCGGTCAGGACCGAATCGTCGATGTGGATCCCGATGACCTCGCCGATCACGATGGCGTTGCGGCTCCCGGGGTTCTTGGCCGGCAGCTCCACGGTCTGGTGGAAGCGGCATTCCAGGTGGATCGGCGAGGCCTTGACCCGCGGCGGCTTGACCAGCGTGGACGCCTCGGTCTCCAGCCCGGCAAGCTCGGACTCGTCGACCGCGCCGGGGACATGAAGGCTGGTCTGGTTCATGGCCTCGCGCAGCTCCCAGGTGGCGATGTTGACCACGAACTCGCCGGTCGCCTCGCAGTTGGCGACGGAGTCCTTGCCGCTGCCGTCCGGCTTGCGGCCGTTGGTCGCGAACATCACCATCGGCGGCTCCCCGGCGACACCGTTGAAGAAGCTGTAGGGCGCCAGGTTGACCTCGCCGGTGGCGCTGATCGAAGTGATCCAGCCGATCGGCCGCGGCACGACGCAGCTCTTGAAGGGGTTGTGCGGCAGGCCGTGATCGCCCTTGCGCGTGTCGTAGAACATCCTTCCTCCCAACAGGCCGGTCACCGACTCAAGATCGGGGAATCATCGAAGAATTCAAGGGCGCCGGAACGCCGAAGGCGGCGGCAAGCTGCGCCGCCGCCCCGGCAAATCCGCAAGTCGGGCGCTCAGGCCGCCTCGGCCTTGACCGCTTGGCCGTTGATCAGCAGGTGCCCCTCCCCGGCCGAGACCCGGACCGCCTCGCCGTCGGCGACCTTGCCGGCCAGGATCATCTCGGCCAGGGGGTTCTGCAGCTCGCGCTGGATCACCCGCTTCAGCGGCCGGGCCCCGTAGACCGGATCGTAGCCGCTCTCGGCCAGCCATTCCCGCGCCCTGCCGTCCAGCTCCAGGCTGATCTTGCGCTCGGCCAGGAGGGCGTCCAGGCGCTGCAGCTGGATCTCGACGATCCCGGTCATCTGCGCCCGGGTCAGCCGGTGGAACAGCAGGATCTCGTCCAGACGGTTGAGGAACTCGGGCCGGAAGGCGGCGCGCACCACTTCCATGACCTGGCCCCGGACCTCGGTCGAGTCCTGGCCCTCGGGCTGGTTCGCCAAGACGTCGGAGCCGAGGTTGGAGGTCATGATGATCAGGGTGTTGCGGAAGTCCACCGTGCGGCCCTGGCCGTCGGTCAGGCGGCCGTCGTCGAGGACCTGCAGCAGCACGTTGAAGACGTCCGGATGGGCCTTCTCGACCTCGTCGAAGAGCACCACCTGGTAGGGCCGGCGGCGGACCGCCTCGGTCAGGGCGCCGCCCTCCTCGTAGCCGACGTAGCCCGGCGGCGCGCCGATCATCCGCGAGACCGCGTGCTTCTCCATGTACTCCGACATGTCGAGGCGGACCATGGCGGCCTCGTCGTCGAAGAGGAAGGCGGCCAGGGCCTTGGTCAGCTCGGTCTTGCCGACGCCGGTCGGGCCGAGGAAGAGGAAGGAGCCGATCGGCCGGTTCGGGTCCTGCAGGCCGGCGCGGGCCCGGCGCACCGCGTTGGCGACCGCGACGATGGCCTCGTCCTGGCCGATCACCCGGTCGCGCAGCGAGCCCTCCATGTGCAGCAGCTTCTCGCGCTCGCCTTCGAGCATCTTGTCGACCGGGATGCCGGTCCAGCGCGAGACCACCCCGGCGATCTCGCCGTCGGTGACCTCCTCGTTGAGCATCCGGTTGTCCTGGGCCGCCACCGCCGCCTCGAGCTGCTTCTCCAGGTCGGGGATCGTGCCGTAGCGCAGCTCGCCGGCGCGGTCCAGCCGGCCCTCCCGCTGGGCGATCTCGAGCTCGCCGCGGGCCTCGTCCAGGGCCTCCTTGACCTTCTGGGCACCGGCCAGGGTCTGCTTCTCCGCCTGCCACAGGGTGGTAAGGGTGGCAGACTTCTCCTCCAGGTCGGCGATCTCCTTCTTCAGCTTCTCGAGGCGCTCCTGGGAGGGCTTGTCGCTCTCCTTCTTCAGCGCGGCCTCTTCGATCTTCAGCTGGATCAGCTTGCGGTCGAGCTCGTCGATCGCCTCCGGCTTGGAGTCGACCATCATGCGCAGCCGGCTCGCCGCCTCGTCGACCAGGTCGATCGCCTTGTCCGGCAGGAAGCGGTCGGTGATGTAACGGTTTGACAGGGTCGCCGCGGCCACGATGGCGCCGTCGGTGATCCGCACGCCGTGGTGCAGCTCGTACTTCTCCTTCAGGCCGCGCAGGATCGAGATCGTCTCCTCGACGCTGGGCTCGGCGACGAAGACCGGCTGGAAGCGCCGCGCCAGGGCCGCGTCCTTCTCGACGTGCTTGCGGTACTCGTCCAGGGTCGTGGCGCCGACGCAGTGCAGATCGCCGCGCGCCAGGGCCGGCTTCAGCATGTTGGAGGCGTCCATCGCGCCCTCGGCCTTGCCGGCGCCGACCAGGGTGTGCAGCTCGTCGATGAAGACGATGATCTCGCCCTCGGCCGCCGCGATCTCCTGCAGCACGGCCTTGAGGCGCTCTTCGAACTCGCCGCGGAACTTGGCGCCGGCCACCATGGCGCCGAGGTCCAGCGCCATGAGCCGCTTGTCCTTCAGGGACTCGGGGACGTCGCCGTTGACGATGCGCTGGGCCAGACCTTCGATGATGGCGGTCTTGCCGACTCCCGGCTCGCCGATCAGCACCGGGTTGTTCTTGGTCCGGCGCGACAGCAC
>JAAUXY010192973.1_pt1 | contig 40189 bp, 36 predicted proteins | sample 7278121 | NCBI WGS metagenome assembly JAAUXY01 (sample SAMN14350117, study PRJNA611818) | marine sediment metagenome | isolation source: surface marine sediment (1.8m) | place: French Polynesia: Moorea | collected 2018-08
CCGTGATCGATCATGCCGTGGAAGAAGGCCTTGAACGTCTCGATGTCGGCGGCCGCGACCTGGTCGTAGCTTCGAATCGGGCCGTCGTCGCTGAAAATGAAGCCGAACATACCGCCCGCCTGTTCGACGGCGAGAGGGATTCCAGCATCCGCGGCTGCACTGGCAAAACCCTGCATGAGCTTCGCCGTCTTCGCGTTCAGTGACTCGTAGAATCCCGGCTGGTCCAGCATATCGAGCGTCTTCAGGCCGGCCGCCATGGCGACCGGGTTACCCGACAACGTGCCGGCCTGGTAAACCGGGCCGTCCGGCGCGATCGAGGCCATGATCTCGGCCTTGCCGCCGAATGCGGCGGCCGGCATTCCGCCACCGACAATCTTGCCGAGCGTCGTCAGGTCGGGCTTGATGCCCAGCAATTCCTGCGCGCCACCGCGCGCAACGCGGAACCCGGTCATGACCTCGTCGAATATCAGGATGCTGTCGTGCGCCGAACAGAGCTCACGCAGCGTCTCCATAAAGCCGTCACGTGGCGGCAGCATGTTCATGTTGCCGGTGATCGGTTCGACGATCACGCATGCGACCTCGTCGCCTACGTCGGTAAATGCCTGCTTCAGCGCCGACTCGTCATTGAATGGCAGGGTGATCGTGTGTTCCGCGAGCCCGGCCGGCACGCCGGGAGAGCTCGGCACGCCGAGCGTTAGTGCGCCCGAGCCGGCTTTGATCAACAGCGAGTCAGAGTGGCCGTGATAGCAACCCTCGAACTTGATGATCTTGTCCCGGCCGGTGTGCCCGCGCGCGAGCCTGATCGCGCTCATCGTCGCCTCGGTACCGGAGCTCACCATGCGCAGCCGCTCGATATTCGGCATCAGCTTGATGATCTTGCGCGCGATCTCCGTCTCCAGCACGCAGGGGGCACCGAAACTGAGTCCGTTTTGCGCCGTGTCGACCACCGCCTGGATGACGTCCGGGTGACTGTGCCCGTGAATCATCGGTCCCCACGAGCCCACGTAGTCGATGAACTCCCTGCCGTCCTCGGCAAAGACCCGAGACCCCTTCGCTCTTTTGAAGAAGATCGGTTCGCCGCCGACACCGGCGAATGCGCGCACGGGGGAATTGACACCACCCGCGATCACTTCGCGGGCACTGCTGTACAAGCTCATAAGTTACTCCGATTGTTGTAGCTGTCGGACTTGCTCGCCGCGCGCTTCGAGCAGCTGCGGCACGCCGTCCGGCCCGACCAGGTGCAACGCGCCGACGACGACGAGGTAGTCGTCTTCTTGTTCGAGTAGCCGGTCGATGTGAGTGACCCAACGTTCATTCCGGTCGGCGACGATAGCACGATAGAGTTCCGGATAGGCCAGCATTTCATCGAGCACGTTGTCTTCGAAGAAATCGATGTCGCCGTGTCGCCACGCCGTAATCAACGCATCCATCATCGTCTCGATGTTCATGCCCTCCGACAGCGTCTGCATCAGCAGGTCACGCTGGGACTCGACCGAGAGCCCGTCCAGGAATCCGAGCTGCTCCTCGATGGTTTCCAGCCCGTCGATGGTCTTACCGTCCTGCGCGGCCTTGGCCATGACGTGCATCTCGATGCCGAACCTCGGGTTGAAGCCGATTCTCGCCAGCGCCATCTGCTCGATCGTGATGGCGGCGAGCCAGGGTTCCGTCTGGGCGAGCAGGTCTAAAGGAATGTCCATCGCAGCCGCGGCTACCTGCGCCTCGGCGTACAGCTCGGGGCCCATAATGTCGGCCAGTGTGCGACCGTCGGTGAGCCTGCCGAGCTCCGAGATCAGGGACTGCATCGCGATCGGGTCGAGGTCATCCATGTCGATCTCCATGACGATGGACTCGGCTTGTGCATAGGCTTCATCGATCTTCGACGGCAGCGGGTGATCCTGCTGTCGCAGCAGGTGCACGGAGCCTAAGATAAAGACCGTGTTGGCCTTTCCGTCGACCTGCCACAGCGTCAGCGGATGTTCTGAGTCTGCGACGGCGACGGTCGCGAACGTGAAGGCGGCAATCAGGAACAGTTTACGCATGGGACACCCAGTGAATGTTGGTTTCGATGCTGCCATCGTCCTGAAGTTCCAGTGTTCGATACGCGGCAGGCAGGTCGTCGACGGCGAACTCATCGCTGCCGGGTTGGAACTGTCGGCAGGTTGACGGCGTACACATCAGGCGCATGCCCTTGATTGTCTCATCGAAAAGTTGGTGGGCGTGGCCGAACAGCATGGCGCGTACGTTGCCCGACCCAGCGGCAAGCTCGATCAGGCGATCGCCGTCCTCCAGCCCGACGCTGTCCAGCCAGCGGCTGCCGAGCGCTACCGGCGGGTGGTGCAGGCAGACCAGCACGTGTTTGTCGGCGGCGGCGGTGAGCATCCGGCGCAGGCGCTCGAATTCCTCGTCGCCGACCCGTCCGCCGGCACGGCCAGCGACACAGCTGTCGATGCTGATGACAGACCAGCGGTCGGCGTCCAGCGTGGCGCAGTAGTCGAATCCCGGTACGTCCAGCACATCGCGCATCAGGTCTCGCACATCGTGATTGCCGGGACACAGCTGGACCGGCAGATTCAGTGCCTGCAGCGCCTCGCGGCAGCGGATATAGGCCTCGCGTGAGTCGTCCTGGATCAGGTCACCGGTGACGAGGGCAGCGTCTGCCGCGTATCCGGAATCGAGGTATTCGCGGCAGACCGCCTGAAGGGACGCCAGCGTCTTGACGCCGCGGAGTTCGTCCTCGGCACTGGCGAACAGGTGGAGGTCGGTCAGGTGCAGTAAGCGGGCCGACGTTGTCGCAGCAGGGTTTGCCCGGACCTCGTGATCACTCATGTCGCGATAATAGCGATGCGGCGAGGTCCGGAGCAATCCGTGGCTAGTAGCGGTACATCTCCGCTTTGTACGGGCCGTCCTTGTCGACGCCGATGTACTCGGCCTGCTTGTCGGTCAGCTCGGTCAACTTGGCGCCGATGCGGTCGAGATGCAGTCGAGCGACCTTCTCGTCGAGGTGCTTGGGCAGCACATAGACCTTTTTCTCGTACTGGTCGCTGCGCTGCCAGAGCTCGATCTGGGCCAGGACCTGGTTCGTGAACGAGTTGGACATGACGAAACTCGGATGACCGGTGCCGCAGCCGAGGTTCACGAGGCGTCCCTCGGCGAGCAGGATAATGCGCTTGCCGTCCGGCCGGATGATGTGATCGACCTGCGGCTTGATGTTTTCCCACTCGTACTGCTTCAGGTAGGCCACGTCGATCTCGTTATCGAAGTGACCAATGTTGCAGACGATTGCCTCGTTCTTCAGGCGGTCCAGCTGCGGGCCCGTGACAACGTTGAAGTTGCCCGTCGCCGTGACGAGGATGTCGATGTCTTCGAGGACGTCGTCCAAGCGCACGACACGATAGCCTTCCATCGCGGCCTGCAATGCGCAGATCGGGTCAATCTCGGTGATCCAAACCGTCGCACCGAGTCCACGCAGCGACTGCGCAGACCCCTTGCCCACGTCTCCGAAGCCGCAGACCACGGCGATCTTGCCCGCGATCATCACGTCGGTTGCACGCTTGATACCGTCGACCAGCGACTCGCGGCAGCCGTACAGGTTGTCGAATTTCGATTTCGTGACCGAGTCGTTGACGTTGAAGGCGGGGCACTCGAGCTTGCCGTCGCGCATCATCTCGTACAGGCGCAGCACACCGGTCGTCGTCTCTTCGGAGATACCCTTGACCTGTTCCATGATCTCCGGGTACTTGTCATGCAGCACGCCGGTCAGGTCGCCGCCGTCGTCCAGGATCATGTTGGGCGTCCAGCCGTCCGGTCCGTGGATCGTCTGTTCGACACACCACCAGTACTCGTCCTCAGTCTCGCCTTTCCAGGCGAAGACCGGGATTCCGGCTTCGGCGATTGCCGCTGCGGCCTGGTCCTGGGTCGAGAAAATGTTGCACGACGACCAGCGAATCTCCGCGCCCAGCGCCTTGAGCGTCTCGATCAGCACGGCAGTCTGGATCGTCATATGCAGACAGCCGGCAATGCGTGCGCCTTTCAACGGCTGCTCTGCGCCATACTCTTCGCGCAGCGCCATCAGTCCCGGCATTTCGGTCTCGGCAATCGCAATTTCTTTTCGTCCCCAGCCCGCGAGAGACAGGTCAGCGACCTTGTAGTCCTCGGTCTGGATAGCAACCGGTTCGGTGCTCATGGTTTTCTCCTGTTAAACGTATTAAGTCAGGCCGCCGCGTCCCGTAGCGCGTCAGCCTTGTCTGTTTTCTCCCAGCTCAGGTCGATGTCTTCACGACCGAAGTGTCCGTAGGCCGCCGTCGCTGCATAGATCGGCTTCAGCAGATCGAGCATTTTCAGGATGCCATAGGGGCGAAGATCGAAGTGCTCCCGGATCAACGCCGTCAGTTTGTCATCGGAAAGCGTGCCCGTGCCGAACGTACGGACACTGATGGATGTGGGTTCGGCCACGCCGATCGCATAGGACACCTGGATCTCGCAGCGCTCGGCCAGTCCCGCGGCGACGATGTTCTTCGCGACGTAGCGGCAGGCATACGCGGCCGAACGATCGACCTTCGACGGATCCTTACCGGAGAAGGCGCCGCCGCCGTGGCGTGCCGAACCGCCGTAGGTGTCGACAATAATCTTGCGTCCCGTCAGCCCGCAGTCGCCCATCGGGCCGCCGATCTCGAAGCGGCCGGTCGGGTTGATGTGGTATTTCGTCGAGTCGGTCAGCATCTCCGCGGGAAGAATCGGCTTGATGATTTCTTCCATGACGCCGTCGCGGATGTCTTCGTTGCTGACGTCGGCGCTGTGCTGCGTTGACAGCACGACGGCGTCAATCGCGACGGGCTTGAAGTCGTCGTAGACAAACGTTACCTGCGACTTCGCATCCGGTCGCAGCCACGGCAGCGTCCCGTTCTTGCGCACCTCGGCCTGGCGGCGCACGAGTCGATGCGAGTACGTGATCGGGGCAGGCATCAGCACGTCGGTCTCATTGGTCGCGTAGCCGAACATCAGTCCCTGGTCGCCGGCGCCCTGTTCCTCGTCGCGGTCACGATCGACGCCCATCGCAATGTCTTCCGACTGCTTGCCGATCGCATTCAGGACCGCGCAGGATGCACCGTCGAAGCCCATCGACGAATCGTTGTAGCCGATGTCGAGTACGGTCTTACGGACCACGTTCTCGATGTCGACCCAGGCCGATGTCGTGATTTCACCGGCTACGATAGCCATGCCTGTCTTGACCATCGTCTCGCAGGCCACGCGGGCGGAGGGGTCGTCTTCGATAATGGCGTCGAGGATCGCGTCTGAAATCTGGTCGGAAATTTTATCGGGGTGACCCTCGGATACAGATTCCGAGGTAAAAACGAAGGAATTACTCATCAAAATATCTTGCTGTGTGAACGGGCGAAGGCCGGATTGTACAGAAAGCGCAGCGAAACCCCACCTATAAGCACGTATAGATACAAATAAATGTCTTTCCGCCGCCCGGGGGCTCGAGCGCTTGCGGCAGACGCCAAAAAGCACGAGAATTCGGTCCGCTCCGAGCGATATGTCCCCCAGAACAATACGAAGGCCGACTGGCCGAAAAACAATATGTCAGATACAGCCCCAGCGGCGCCCAGCCGACGAACGCTTGCCAATGCTATCCGCGCACTGAGCATGGATGCCGTGCAGGCCGCCAATTCCGGACACCCGGGCGCCCCGATGGGCATGGCGGACATCGCCGAGGTCCTGTGGCGCGACTACCTCAAGCACAACCCGGGCAACCCGGAATGGGTCGATCGGGATCGCTTCGTGCTGTCGAACGGGCATGGCTCGATGCTGCTCTACAGCCTGCTGCACCTGACCGGCTATCCGCTGTCGATGGACGAGCTTAAGAATTTCCGGCAGATGGGTTACCGCACCGCGGGGCACCCGGAGTACGAGCCGGAGCTCGGCGTGGAAACGACGACCGGCCCGCTGGGGCAGGGCATCGCCAACGCGGTCGGCATGGCGCTGGCGGAGAAGATGCTCGCGGCCGAATTCAACAGCGACGAGCATACGATCGTCGACCACAGGACGTGGGTGTTCCTGGGCGACGGCTGCATGATGGAGGGTATCTCTCACGAGGCCTGCTCGCTGGCCGGTACGCTCAAGCTCGGCAAGCTCATCGCTTTCTACGACGACAACAACATCTCGATCGATGGCGAAGTCGACGCCTGGTTCGCTGACGACACCGTCAAGCGATTCGAATCCTACGACTGGCACGTCATTCCCGATGTCGATGGTCACGATTCGGAGGCTGTCGCGGCGGCCGTCGATGCGGCGACGGCGAACTCATCGCAACCGACGCTGATCTGCTGCAAGACCGTGATCGGCTTCGGCGCCCCGAACAAGCAGGGCACGGCGTCAACGCACGGAGCCCCGCTCGGTGACGAAGAGATTGCCGCGGCGCGACAGGAACTGGGCTGGACGGCCGCGCCGTTCGAAATTCCCGACGAAGTTGCGACCGCGTGGGACAGGAAGACTCTGGGCGCCGCCGCCGAGGCAGACTGGCGGGCGCGTTTCGAGGCTTTCGCTGCAGCGGAGCCCGCCAAGGCGGCCGAATTCGAGCGCCGCATGAAGGGCGAATTGCCAGACGACTGGGCGGCGGTTGCCGACGAGGCGATCGCGGCAGTCGCCAGCGCGGGCGAGTCCATGGCCACACGCAAGGCTTCGCTGGTCGCGTTGAACAAGCTGGCGGGCGCGTTGCCGGAACTCGCCGGTGGCTCCGCCGACCTGACGGGATCCAACCTGACTCTGCATGGCGGATCCGAGGTCATCACCCCGGAGCACGCGGGCGGCAACTACATCTACTTCGGCGTGCGCGAGTTCGGCATGACGGCGATCGGCAACGGTATGCGCCTGCATGGCGGGATCATCCCGTATTCCGGCACCTTTCTCGTGTTCTCGGACTACGCACGCAACGCGCTGCGCCTGGCTGCACTGATGCGCGTTCAGAACATCCTGGTCTATACGCACGACTCGATCGGCCTCGGCGAAGACGGGCCGACCCACCAGCCGGTAGAGCACCTGGCGTCGCTCAGGATCATGCCGAACATGCGCGTGTGGCGGCCGTGCGACGCGGTCGAGACGATCGTCGCATGGCGTGACGCGATCGAACGGTCGGACGGTCCGACGAGCCTCGTGCTGTCGCGGCAGGGCCTGCCGCACCAGCAGCGTAGCGAGCAACAGATCGCGGCGATCCAGCGCGGTGGCTACGTTCTGCGCCTGGAGGAGGACGCGCTCGACCTGATCCTGATCGCTTCAGGCTCCGAGGTTTCGTTGGCGATGGATGCCGCCGAGCGCCTCGAAGCCGATGGCGTCGGCGTGCGAGTGGTGTCGATGCCCTGCGCGTCGGTATTCGATGTGCAGGATGAGCACTATCGGGAATCGGTACTACCGAGTTCAGTAGAAAAACGTATAGCAATCGAGGCCGGCGTTCCCGACAGTTGGTACCGCTACGTCGGACCGGCGGGGCAGGTCATCGGCATGACGACCTTCGGCGAGTCAGCGCCGGCCGGTGAATTGTTTGAACATTTTGGTTTCTCAGCGGACAACGTGATTGACGTTGCCCGTTCTGTAATGAGTTGATGGGCTGTTTTATTCGGATGGATGACCCGCTTCGGGTCTGGCTGTAACAGGAGAATTTCATGGCAATTAAGATCGGTATCAATGGCTACGGCCGCATCGGGCGCCAGATCGTTCGCGCGATCCACGAGCTCGGTCGCAAAGACGAGTTCGACGTCGTCGCGCTCAACGACCTGGGCGACGCGAACACGAACGCGCATCTGACGCGTTACGACACGGCGCACGGCAAGTTCGACGCCAAGGTCGAGGTTGACGGTGGCGACATCATCGTCAACGGCGACCGCATCAAAGTTTTTTCAGAGCGGGACCCGTCGAAGCTGCCGTGGGGTGAGCTCGGCGTCGACGTCGTACTCGAGTGCACCGGGCTGTTCCGTACCAAGGAAGCGGCCGGCCAGCACATCGCGGGCGGTGCGAAGAAAGTGATCATCTCGGCTCCCGGCGGTGCTGACGTCGACAACACGATTGTCTACGGCGTCAATGACGACACGCTGAGCGCATCAGACACCGTTATCTCGAACGCCTCCTGCACGACCAACTGCCTCGCACCGCTCGTCAAGCCGTTGCACGAAGCGATCGGCGTCAAGCACGGTATCATGACGACGATTCACGCCTACACGAACGACCAGGTGCTGACAGACGTCTATCACAAGGACCTGCGCCGCGCGCGTTCCGGCACGATGTCCCAGATCCCGACCAGCACGGGTGCCGCCAAAGCGGTTGGCCTCGTACTGCCGGACCTCAACGGCAAGCTCGACGGTTTCTCGATGCGCGTGCCGACGATCAACGTATCGGCGGTCGACCTGACCTTCGTTGCCGAGCGTGAGACCTCTGTTGACGAGATCAACAGTCTGCTGAAGGCTGCCAGCGAGGGTCCGCTGAAGGGCGTGCTCGCTTACAACGAGGAGCCGCTGGTTTCTGTCGACTTCAACCACAACCCGGCGTCGTCCACGTACGACTCAACGCTGACGAAAGTCATCGACGGTACCTGCGTCAAGGTCATCTCGTGGTACGACAACGAGTGGGGCTTCTCGTGCAGGATGCTCGACACAACCGTCGCGTTGATGAACGCAAAGTAATCACCAGGCACTCAGCCCGATTGGCAACGGAGTCTCTATGAGCTTTATCCGTATGACAGACCTGGACCTCAGCGGCAAGCGCGTTCTGATCCGCCAGGATCTGAACGTGCCTGTCTCCGACGGCGTGATCACCAGCGACGCCCGCATTCGGGCGGCCTTGCCTACACTGAAGGCTGCACTGGATGCCGGCGCCGCGATCATGGTCGTGTCGCATCTGGGGAGACCGAAGGAAGGCCAGCCTGAAGAAAAGTTCTCGCTGGCCCCGGTGGCGGCTCACATTGGCAAGTTGCTGGGTAAGGATGTCGAACTCGTCAAGGACTGGATCGACGGCGTCGATTGCCAACCCGGCGAGATCAAGGTGCTTGAGAATGTCCGTTTCCTCGCCGGCGAGAAGGCGAACGATGCCGAACTGGCTGCGAAGATGGCGGCGCTCTGCGACGTGTATGTCATGGACGCGTTCGGCACGGCGCATCGCGCACAGGCCAGTACCTGCGGCGCCGGTGAGGTTGCGCCGGTGGCGTGTGCGGGCCCCTTGCTGTCGGCCGAACTGGACGCGCTCGGCAAGGCGATGGACGATCCGAAGCGACCGATGGTTGCAATCGTCGGCGGCTCCAAGGTGTCGACGAAGCTGACTGTGCTCGACGCACTGGCTGGCATTGTCGACCACCTGATCGTCGCCGGCGGCATTGCTAACACGTTCATCGCCGCGGCGGGTCACCCTGTCGGCAAGTCGCTTCACGAGGCTGACATGCTGGACACGGCCAGGGATCTCGCGCAAGGCGGCGACGGTCGGGCGGACATACCCGTTCCGGTCGACGTCGTCGTAGGTGACGAGTTTTCCGCCGACGCGACCGCGAGGACCTGCGCGGTCGACGAGGTCGGCGACGACGAGATGATCCTCGACATCGGCCCCGAGACGTCGAAACAGTTCGCAGACATCATTGCGTCCGCCGGAACGGTGATCTGGAACGGCCCGGTTGGCGTCTTCGAGTTCGACGCCTTCGGTGAAGGCACGAAGGCTATCTCCGAGGCGATCGCAGACTCGTCGGCGTTCTCCGTCGCCGGCGGTGGCGACACGCTCGCGGCCATCGACAAGTACGGTGTTGCGGATCGCATCTCCTACATTTCGACCGGCGGCGGTGCGTTCCTCGAGTTCGTCGAGGGCAAGACGCTGCCGGCGGTGGCAATGCTGGAGCGTCGCGCGAACGCCTAGCAGCGTCTCAAAACAGTCTCAGCCGGCACGATCCGTCGTTGGTTTCCGGCTCATAGCGCTCATGTACTTAATAGACCATTGCGCGCTATCGCGCTCGCCTGAAACCCTTTCTCTAGACGGTTAGAACGACCTACAGCGCCGCGATCTTCTGCCACGGGCCGTTGATGGCCACGGTCGTCCCCGGGTACTGGATGTTGACGAACAGCGTCTGGCCGTCGGGTGAGAAGCAGACTCCCGCAAGCTCCGAGTCTGAATAGCTGGACAGGGCGAGTCGGTACATCGTCCCGTCGGGTTTGACGCCAACGAGACCGCAGCGACCTTCCGTGTCTTCGCAGACCACGAGATCGCCCCACGGCGCCTTCGTCAGGTTGTCGGCGTTGCGCAGTAGGGTTGATGGCTGGGACTCTGTGAGCAGCATCAGCGTTCCCGGCGCGCTCGCTTCCCGTTCGGTGCCCTCGTACGGGCTGGGCTTGTACAAAAATATCTGTCCCAGCCGGGAGGGACCGCCGATCGTGCATGTGAAGGCGAGGGTGTCATCTGCGAGACACAAGCCTTCGCCCCTGGCGAACGTTGCTGCGCCACGTTCTGCGCCCCGCAATCTCAAGTCATTCTCGTCCGGGTCCGTATCGTCGAGATCGATCCAGTCCACCTGCATCGCCTGTCCCGGCCGGACCGTCGGTTCGGACCAGTTGTGCGTCTGCATGTGCGCATGCCCGCGGACGGCCAGCGCCTGCAGGCGGCCGCCGGCCGCGAGGTCGCCGGGCTTTGCCGGCAGGAATCGATACAGCAGGCTGTGATGCTTGTCTTCCGTCAGGTAGACGATGCCCGTCTCGGGCCGGATTGCGGTTGCTTCGTGCTCGAACCGACCCAGGTGCTTCAGCGGTACGGCCTCAACGAGACCGTCGGCATCGGCGCTGACCTCGAACACGTATCCGTGCCGCTTCTCACGGATAGCGGGATCCCCGGGTGAACCGCCCGGCGATTCGAAGCACTCCTCGCAACTGAGCCATGAATTCCACGGTGTGCGACCACCCGCGCAGTTGATCTCGGTACCCGCCAGGCTCAGGAACTGCCGCTCAGTCTCGCCCGTCGCGGGATTGTAGATGGTCGTCGTCGTGCCGCCGGCGCCGGGCGTCTCGCCTTGTCCGAAATCGTAAAACCGCCTGGCCTGTTCCTCGCTGATCTGGTCGATTCGATCGTTGAAAGCGCTTGCGTGTTGAGTACGAAGGCCAAGCTCGTGGTTGCAAACGAGCGCGATGCGGCCATCGTCCCTGGCAAACGCGGCCATGCCGTCATGGTGACCGGGCACCCGCAGGCCGTCGCTCATTGTTGTGCCGGCGGTCGAAACGATCCGGTAACGAAAGCCTGCGGGCAGGTCGAGCAGGCGATCCGGGTCCGGCATCAGGGCCAGCGCGCCGCCGTCGGACCGCGCGCTGTGAGCCGGCAGCAGCGCGGCTGCGATCAAGCACTGTACAAACTGCCTTCTCGTCTGCATGTCGATATCCCGGGGTTGTGGGCAAGCTGGCACCACGCTGGTGCACGACAACTCTGCCATACCTGCGCGTCCCGGGCATGTATAATTTCGCGCATGCTACGTAGAACGAAAATCGTCGCGACGCTTGGACCGGCCACCGACGACAAAAAGGTCCTCACCGATATGATGAAGGCGGGTCTCGACGTCGTCCGCATCAATTTCTCGCACGGTCATGCCGACGATCACCGCAAGCGCGCCGCGATGGTTCGTGAGATCGCGCAGGAGCTGGGTCGGGAAATCGGCATGATGGGAGACCTTCAGGGCCCGAAAATTCGAGTCTGTCGGTTCGAAGACAGCTGCATCATGTTGGAAGAGGGCGAGTCATTCTTCCTCGACAGCACATTCGATCGAGAGCGGGGCACTCACGACGGCGTCGGTGTCGCGCTGAACACGCTGCACCAGGACGTCGAGAAAGACGACGTGTTGCTGCTGAACGATGGCCTCATCGTACTGAAGGTCGACAGCGTCGAGGGAACGCGCATCCATACAACGGTCGAGTCGGGTGGCAAGCTGTCGGACAACAAGGGCATCAACAAGTTGGGCGGCGGGCTGTCGGCACCTGCGCTGACCGATATCGACAAGCAGAACATCAAGCTCGCCGCCGAACTCAACATGGACTTCCTCGCAGTGTCCTTCGTGCGCACCGGCGAAGACGTCGAGGAGGCGCGCCGACTGTTTCGCGAGGCGGGCGGCGAGGGACATATCGTCGCCAAGGTCGAACGCACGGAAGCGGTCGACAACATCGACTCAATCATCGAGGCGTCCGACGTCATCATGGTCGCTCGCGGTGACCTCGGCGTCGAGATGGGCTATACGGAGCTCACCGGCATTCAGAAAAGTCTCATCCGGAAGTGCCGCAAGTCGGCTCGTATCGTCATCACGGCGACCCAGATGATGGAGTCCATGATCGAGCACAAGATCCCGACGCGGGCCGAGGTTTCCGATGTATCCAACGCCGTTATGGACGGCACGGACGCCGTCATGCTGTCCGGCGAAACGGCGGTCGGCAAGCACCCCGTGCAGGCGATAGAGGCGATGGCCCAGGTTTGCCACGGCGCTGAGAAGTTCCAGCTGACCAAGCGGCAGACGACGCACCGACTCGGTGAAAACTTCGAATATGTCGATGAGGCAATCGCAATGGCGGTCATGTATACGGCGAACCATCTCGACGTGTCGGCCATCATCGCGCTAACGGAGTCCGGTTCGACGGCGAAGTGGATGTCGCGGATACGATCTGACATCCCGATCTTCGCGTTGACACCGCATGAAGAGACTCGGCGCCGGGTGACGATGTACCGCGGCGTATACCCGGTCGCGTTTCCACTGGTCAGCACCGAGAAGGTGTGGCAGCTGTACCGCGACATCTTCGACGCGATGCTCGCGAAGGACCTCGTGTCTATCGGCGATCTCGTCATCTTCACGAAGGGCGACATGCACGGCATTTCGGGCGGCACGAACGCGATGAAGATTCTCAAGGTCACAAGCTCCGACTAGCATGAGGACCTGGTTGCTCCGACTACTATTCGGCATAGCGTCAATTGTGATGATTGTCGCGTTCACCGCTTGGTGGATGGTGCGAAGCAGCCTTCCGATGCTCGATGGAGAGCTCGTCGTCGACGGCATCGACGGCGCAGTCACCATCGAACGCGACAACCAGGGTATACCGACCATTCGGGCCGAGTCCCGCCGCGATCTGGCTTTCGCCACCGGATTTGCGCACGGCCAGGACCGGTTCTTCCAGATGGACCTGATCCGCCGACAGGCCGCCGGCGAGCTGTCCGAGATATTCGGCTCTGCTGCGGTCGCCGTCGACAAACGCTATCGCTTCCATCGTTTCCGGGCGCGGGCGCAGGCCGCAATGCAGGCATTGTCGGCCGATGAGCTTGCGGTTCTCGATGCTTACGCCGACGGTGTCAATGCAGGCCTCGAGAGCCTGTCCGCTCGCCCTTTCGAATACTTCCTGTTGCGCGAGAAGCCTCGTGAATGGGACGCCGAAGACACTATCGTCGTTGTCTACGCCATGTTCATGCAGCTAAACGACGATCGCGCACGTCGGGACGTGCGACGCGGACGCGCGAAGACCGCATTGCCGCCGAATGTTTATGCCTGGCTGTATCCGACCGGAACCGAGTGGGATGCCCCGATCGTTGGCGGGCCGCTCGCAGCGAACGCCATGCCGACAGCCAGCGAGTATTCGATTCGCGATGTCGAACTGGCCGCACCGGAAGCGACGGAGAAGGGCCGACCGCCGTTGAATGGCAGCAACAACTGGGTCGTCAGCGGCGCGCTGACAAGCAATGGCCGTGCGTTGGTCTCCAACGATATGCACCTGGGACTGTCGGTCCCGAACATCTACTACCAGGCTCGCCTCGTTACGACCGGCGAGACGCCGAGGGACATCACCGGTGTGTCGCTGCCCGGCTCACCGCTCGTCGTCGCCGGTAGCAACGGCAGCGTCGCCTGGGGCTACACCAACAGTTATGGGGACTGGTCCGATGCGGTCATCGTAAAGCCGGGCGCCACGCCAGACACGTACCAGACGCCGGATGGTGACGAAGCCTTCACGCGACATACCGAGACGATCAACGTCAAGGGAGCCGAGCCGATCGCGTACACGATCCGTGAAACGCGCTGGGGGCCGGTCGACGACCAGGCCGATTTCAACGGCGATGAAATAGCGGTGCGATGGCTCGCGCACAGCCCGCGGGCTGTCAACCTGAAGATTCTCGAGCTCGAAACGGTCGGTAGCCTCGAAGCCGCTCTCGACGTCGCGAACACGATGGGCATGCCGCCGCAGAACTTTGTCGCCGGTGACGCCGACGGGAATATCGGCTGGAGCATCGCCGGCCAGATACCGCTACGCAGCGACTATGACGCCATGGTGCCTGCGGACTGGAGCGCCGGCGGCGGCTGGGTCGGCTGGCTCGACGCTTCCGACTATCCGCGGGTCGTCAACCCGGAGTCGCAGCGCATCTGGACGGCCAACGCGCGTGTCGTCAATGGCAACGCGTTGGACAAGATAGGCGACGGCGGCTACGACCTCGCGGCCCGCGCGAGGCAGATTCGTGATCGCCTGTTCGAAAAGGACCGGTTCGTGCCCGAGGACATGTTGAAGATCCAGCGGGACCACGAGGCGGTCTTCCTCGAACGCTGGCGTGAATTACTGCTCGTTGCGCTGGCAGCGTCCGGCTCGGAGCTGGACGAGTTTCGAACGCTGGTCGAGAGCTGGATTCCGGCCGCCTCCAGTGACTCGGTGGGTTACCGGCTCGTCAGAGCATTCCGGCTGCAAGTCCGGCAAAAGGTTTTCGAAGCGCTGATGTCTCCGGTCAGGGAGGTTCACGGCGACGACGCCGAGCTCCTGATCAGTAACCAGTTCGAAGAGCCGCTGTGGCAGTTGCTGACGGAGAAGCCAAATCACCTGCTGCCCGGCAACTTCGACAGCTGGGACGCGCTGATGATCGCTGCCGTCGAAGATACGCTCCGGCTTTTCGAGACGCGATTTGAAGGTGGTCTGTCAGAGCGAACCTGGGGCGAATACAACACGGCACGCATCATTCATCCGATAAGCCGGGCGGTGCCTTCGTTATCGGGCTGGCTGGACATGCCGCGCGAGTCCCTGCCGGGCGATGCCAACCTGCCGCTGGCACAGGGCCCTGACTTCGGGGCGTCCGAGCGCTTCTCCGTCGCCCCCGGCGACGAGGAAAATGGTCTCATGCAAATGCCGACGGGCCAGAGCGGCCACCCGATGTCGCCCTTCTACCGGAGCGGCCACGACGACTGGGTCTCAGGCACTCCCAGCCCGTTCCTGCCGGGCGCGACGAGCCATACGCTGACGCTTGCCCCTCCGCGATAGCTATTGTGCCGCTGCGCGCAGCGGTTAGACTGTAGCGAACGCAGACCGCAGGGAAACCATGACAGACCAGCGATTCAACACCACAGACAGCTACATCGCGACGGAAGACCTGACAATGGCCGTCAACGCGTCCGTCACGCTGGCCCGGCCGATCCTGGTCAAGGGAGAGCCCGGTACCGGCAAGACTCAGCTGGCCATCGAAGTGGCGAAGTCGCTGGGCAAACCGCTGTTTGAATGGCACATCAAATCGACGACGAAGGCGCAGCAGGGCCTCTACGAATACGACGCCGTTGCGCGCCTTCGCGACTCACAGCTGGGTGACGACAAGGTCCAGGATATCGCCAACTACATTCGCCACGGGAAGATCTGGCAAGCCTTCGAGTCTGACGAACAGCCGGTACTGCTGATCGATGAAATCGACAAGGCGGATATCGAATTCCCGAACGACCTGCTGCAGGAACTGGACCGGATGGAGTTCTACGTCTACGAGACCCGCCAGCTCGTGCGCGCCAAGCACCGCCCGATCATCGTCATTACGAGCAACAACGAAAAGGAACTCCCCGACGCGTTCCTGCGCCGCTGTTTCTTCCACTTCATCAAGTTTCCGGACCAGGAGACGATGGCCAGCATCGTCGACGTACACTTCCCAAACCTGAAGAAGGACCTGCTGTCCGCTGCCCTGCATGCGTTTTACAAAGTGCGAGACGTGCCGGGGCTCAAGAAGAAACCGTCGACCTCCGAGCTGCTGGACTGGATCAAGCTGCTGCTGGCGGAGGATATCCCGCCGGAGGCGCTGACCGGCACCGACAAGCGCAAGGCGATTCCGCCAATGTACGGCGCCCTGTTGAAGAACGAGCAGGACGTCCACCTGTTCGAGCGACTGGTGTTCCTGGACCGCCAGTCGTCGCAATAGGGTCGTGCCCCCGGTACCCGACCACGCCGAAGCCTGCGCTCGCAACATCGAGCGACGGCGGCCCTGTGAATCGCCATGTTGATTCCGTTTTTCTTCATGCTGCGCGAAGGCGGAATGAAGACGTCCATCACCGAGTTGCTGACGCTGCATGAAGCCATGCAGGCCGGGCTTGCCGATTTTAGCGTGGACCAGTTCTACTTCCTGGCTCGCGCGACGCTCGTCAAAGACGAGTCAGAGCTCGACCGCTTCGACCGGATCTTCGCCGCTTACTACAAGGGCGTCCAGGACAGTCTTGGCGACCTGTTCACGTCGATACCCGAAGACTGGCTGCGGCGCCAGTCCGAACTGCTTCTAAGCGAGGAGGAGCGGGCGAAGATCGAGTCGATGGGCGGTTTCGACGAGCTCATGAAAGCGCTTCGCGAGCGGCTCGAGGAACAGGATGAGCGACACGAGGGCGGCAACAAGTGGATCGGTACCGGCGGCACCTCACCCTTCGGCGCTTTCGGCTACAACCCGGAAGGGGTTCGAATGGGCTCCGCCAGCGGCGGCAACCGGCGCGCCGTCAAGGTCTGGGAGCGTCGCCAATACCGTAATCTCGATGACAACATCGAACTCGGGACGCGCAACATCAAGGTTGCGCTCAGGCGTCTGCGAAAGTTCGCCCGTGAAGGCGCTGCGGATCAGCTGGATCTGGATTCAACGATCGACAAGACTGCGCGTAACGCCGGGCTGCTGGACATCCAGATGGTCCCGGAGAAACACAATGCCGTCAAAGTGTTGCTGTGCCTGGACATCGGCGGATCCATGGACGACCACGTGCGCGTCTGCGAGGAGCTGTTTTCGGCGAGCCGCAGCGAGTTCAAGCACCTCGAGTACTTTTACTTCCACAACTTCATCTACGAGAGCCTGTGGAAGGACAACCGCCGTCGTCATGAGGAACGAGTCCCGACGATGGATATCGCGCACAAGTACGGCTCTGACTACAAGTTGATCTTCGTCGGTGATGCCACGATGAGCCCGTACGAAATCGTCTACGCCGGTGGCAGCGTCGAGCACTGGAATGACGAACCCGGCGCAGTCTGGATCAAGCGTCTGCTCGACACGTACCCCAAATCGATCTGGCTGAACCCGGAGCCTGAGGAACGCTGGGACTTCACGCCGTCGGTCAAGATGACGCGAGAGATAATGGGTGACCGGATGTTCCCGCTGACGGTCGCCGGCCTGGACCGGGCGATGAAGGCGCTACGCTAAGGTCCCAGGACCGAAACGATCAACTCTCCGCGGCGCTGCTCAGACGCTCGAGTTCGGCAATCACCTCTGCGGAATGCTCGTCCGGATCGACCTTCTCATAGTGCCTGGCGACCTTGCCGTCAGGGCTAATGATGAAGGTCTGGCGCTTTGCGATGTCCATAATCCCGAAGCCGCCGCGAACACCGTACGCATCGACGGCCTGGCCGTCCGTATCGGCCAGTATTGCAAACGGCAGGTTGTACTCGTCGGCAAACTCCTTGTGCGAGTCCACGTCGTCAAAGCTGACTCCGAGGATCGTCGCGTTCAGGCGGCGAAAGGCGAAGATATTGTCGCGGAACTCACAGGCCTGCGTCGTGCAGCCGGGCGTATCGTTCTTCGGATAGAAGTACAGCACGACCCACTGGCCCTTGTACTGCTCGAGCGTATGTATCTTGCCGGTCTGGTCGGGGAGCTCGAAGCCCGGCGCGAGTTCGCCTTCGCTGACGTCTGCGCGGGCTATGCCCGTGATCAGCAGGGCAATAGCGAGGAAGCTTAACTGCAGCATTTTCATTGCATTCATCCTGTTGAAATCCGATGGATTTCGCATTAGCGGGTTCGACGCTAGTGTACGATTTGAGGTGCGAATGCGACAGGCTGCAATGTAAGCAATTGTAAATGAGGGATTCACGGCAAAACTCGATCAACAGCGCGCTCGTGCTACCCGGCGGCGGCGCCCGCGGCGCCTACCAGGTCGGTGTCCTCAAGGCGATCGCCGAGCTCGTTCCGCGCGGCTCGTCCAGCCCGTTCAGCATTATCAGCGGGACGTCGGCGGGTGCCGTGAATTCTGTCGTGCTGGCATCGAAGGCGAAACGCTACCGGGTCGCCGTCGCCGAGCTCGAGCGAGTCTGGGCCAACTTCCATTGCGACCAGGTCTACCGTACCGACACGCTGACGATGCTCAAGAGCAGTCTGCACTGGCTGGCGTCGATCGTGCTTGGCGGCATGCTCGTCGGCACACCAAAGTCTCTGCTGGACAATTCACCACTGCGCGCGCTGTTGAGTCGCAATGTGCGATTTCCTCGCATCGAAGAGGCGATAGACAACGACTGGCTGGATGCCATTGCCGTGACGGCTGCGAGCTACAACAGCGCCCGTTCCAGCTCGTTTTTCGAAACCGACGGGTCCGTCAGGGACTGGTCCCGTACCCGCCGGGCCGGCATCCGGACCCGCCTGCACCTGGACCACATCATGGCGAGCATCGCCGTGCCGATGATCTTCCCCCCGGTCCGGATCAATGGCGAGTTTTTTGGCGATGGCGCCATGCGCCAGGCAACGCCGCTGAGTCCCGCGATTCGACTGGGCGCCGATCGGATCCTCGTCATCGGAGTCCGTGATGAGATCGCCGAGAACACGCCCGAGCAACGCGGGCCAACCGAGCCGCCGAGCTTTGCGCAGATCGCGGGCTATATGCTCGACACCCTGTTCATGGACGGGCTCTATTCTGACCTCGAGCGCATGACCCGGATCAACCAACTGCTCGATTCGGTGGTGCCGTCCGACCAGAGTGCCGTGTTCGCGGCCATGCGTCCGATCGACACGATGGTTATCGTGCCGAGCAAAGACATTCGATCGATCGCCCACAAACACAGAAAGGAGCTGCCCGTTGCTGTCAGGATGCTGTTGCGAGGCATCGGTGGCCGCAACTCGAGCGAAAACCGCCTGCTCAGCTACCTGTTATTCGAGCGCAAGTTCACGCGCGAGCTGATCGAGCTGGGCTATCACGACGCGATGGCAGCCCGTGAGCAGTTAGAGAGCTTTATCTCCGGCCAGCCGATACCGAGGTTGTTCGCGCCACACTGGGTTCGCGAAGACCTGGACATCCTGCACAGGAAGTCACAGTAGCAAGAGCGCTCCGAGGCCGAGGAAGGCGCCGTAGCCGACCACGTCGGTGACGGTTGTCAATACGACGCCGCCGGCAAGCGCCGGGTCGATTTTCATGCGTTTGAGCATCAGCGGAATGCTGAAGCCGGCGAGGGCGGCGACGAACAGGTTGATGATCATTGCCGCGCCGATGAGTCCGCCTATGCGGACATCGCCGAACCACAGGTAGGTGGCTGAGCCAACGACGACAGACCAGACCAGTCCATTCAACAAACCTACCGCCAGCTCCTTCTTCAGGATTCCCGACGCGTTGGACGTGTCGATCTGACCAAGTGCGATTGCACGCGTAATGATCACCAACGACTGCGAACCGGCGACGCCACCCATGCTGGGCACGACCGGCATCAGGACGGCGAGCAGGACGATCTTGTCAATCGTTGTCTGGAAAAGATCGACGACCGCCGCCGCGAGGAAGGCCGTCGCAAGGTTGATGCCCAGCCAGAGCGCGCGGCGCGTGGCGCTCTGGACGACGGGCGCGAACATGTCGTCCTCTTCGTCCAGGCCCGCGGCACTCATCAACGAGTGCTCAGCCTCGTCGCGGATAACGTCGACGACGTCATCGACCGTGATGCGCCCGACGACCTTGTACGCCTCGTCAACGACCGGCGCCGACAACAGGTCGCGATTCTCAAATTCCCAGACGACCTGCTGCGATGGCGTGTAGGCCGGAATCGGCATGACCTCGGTCGACATGATGTTGGAGACCAGCAGCTCCGGGTCGTTGGTCAGGAGCCGGGACAGAAACAGCGAGCCGACGTAGCTGTTGTCGCGATCGACCACAAATATCAGGTCAGTGCCGTCCGGCATCTCGCCGCGCGCTCGCAGGTAGCGACCGACGACCTCCAGCGATACGTCGGGCCGAACCGTGACGATGTCGACGTTCATCAGGCCGCCGGCCGTATCCTCATCGTAGGCCAGCACCTGCTGCAGCCGTTCGCGGTCGAGTTTGTCCAGCGACTGAATGACCTGGCGGGTGACCTGCTCGGGAAGATCCGCAAGCAGGTCAGCCAGGTCATCGAACTCCATGCCCTCGGTAGCGGCGATCAGCCGATCCGTCTGCATGTCTTTGATCAGGTCGTCGCGAACCTCGTCGGCGACCTCGACAAGAACGTCGCCTTCCTGGTCGGCGTCAACGATTCCCCAAAGCAGAGCACGCTCGTTTCGTGGCAGCGACTCGAGCAACCTCGCAATCTCGGAGGGATGCAGGCTGTTGACCATCACGCGGGCAGAGCGCATCCGGCCGCTGTCGAGTTGCTCGCGCAGCCTCTGCAGATTTGCCTGCATGTGGTCTCTGACTTCCATGGGTCGGCCTCGGGCGAAGTGCCGACAGTGTAGCGATGTTCACTGCGGTCCGCACCCGCCGCGGTAACGAAGAAGGCGCCTTGGCCCGACGGTGTCGCAGGTCACTCGATCTGACCGATCTAAGCCACGCAACTGTGGCTCTCTCGGCCTAGCTCTTGGCCAGTCCCTGCCGGCTCAGTTCGTTGTGGCGCGTGAGAATGGACTCGTGGACGGGCTTCATTGATTCGGCCAGTTTCTCCGCCATGTACACCGAGCGGTGCTGGCCGCCGGTGCAGCCCAGCGCGACGGTCAGGTAAGCTCTATTGGCCTTCACGTAGTGAGGCACCCATCGCTTCAGAAAGGCGAGTATGTCGTCGTGCATGTCAATGAAGGCCGGCTGGTTCTCGAGAAACTCCGAGACGTGTTCATCGAGTCCGGTCAGCCCCCTGAGTTTCAGGGTCCAGTAGGGGTTTGGCAGGCTTCGCAAGTCGAAAACGAAGTCGGCATCAGCCGGCATGCCATGCTTGAAGCCGAAAGACTGCAACAACAGCGACAGCTCGCCGGTCTTTCGGTGGTCTGCTCGCTCACGGATGATGTCGGCGAGTTCGTAAATACTCGTTCGGGAGCTGTCGATGACGAGGTCTGCGACGTTGATAACCGATGTCAGCAGCTCGCGCTCCCTGGCGACGGCGTCGACCAACTCGCGACTGTGCTCGGCGAGTGGGTGGCGACGGCGCGTCTGGCTGTAACGTTTGAGAATGACGTCGTCGCTGGCCTGCAGGAAGATCACGTCGACCTTGATATTCTGCAGGCGGAACTGAGAGATGAGCTCAGGCAGCGCTGCAAGATCCTCGGGACGATTCCGGGCGTCGATGCCGAGGGCGAGGTCGCGGCTCTTTGGTTGAACACCGGCCGTTACGTCGACGACGGCAGCCTTGAGCAGCGCCGCCGGAAGATTGTCGATGCAATAGAATCCGAGATCTTCGAGTACATGCAGCGCCACTGACTTACCGGAGCCCGATAACCCACTGACGATCAGCAGGCGCATGTCATCGGTGACGGAAGACACTCACTTCTGACTCAGCTTGAACCCAGTCCGGCCACCGGCGGCAGGACTTCTATCTGCGCTGTCTCGACCATGATGTCGTACAGCTCGCTGCTCGTGGAGACAGCCCTGGCCTTGTCGCGCCAGTCGTGGCCCCTCAGCATGTCGGCAATATGGCGGATGTCATCGTAATGGGTCGCGTCTATCTCGCTGGGCACGACGAGTCCGAACACGAGGTCAACGGGCTCACCGTCCGATGAGTCGAAGTCCACCGGGGACGACAGCTTGATCATGGCGGCAGTGCTCTGCGACAGGCCGTCGACTCGGCAATGCGGGAAAGCCACGCCCAGGTCAAGGCTCGTACACCCGAGACGTTCGCGCTCGATGAGCTTTTCGAACACTACGTCCACGGGTTGTTCCGGGTGTGGCCTCACGAGCAGTTCGCTAAGGATCTCGAGGCAGTGCTTCTTGCTACGGGCTTTGGCATTGCACAGGACAGAGTCCGGGCTAAGGATTTCAGCAACGTTCATGGTTAATCAGTCTGTGCGGGCACGACATGTCTGGATCAGACAAACTTCCTTTTCTGTGTGTCCCTGGCGTGATGGTCTACTAACTTTTCCTTGTGTTTCCTGACGCGTCGTTCCAGCTTGTCGACGAGGCCGTCGATGGCCGCGTACATGTCCTCTTCGGTCGCGTCGGCGTAGATTGTACCGCCATTTACGAGGACTTTTGCCTCTGCTTTGTGTCTCAGCTTCTCGACGGTCAGGATGCAATGGACATCCGAAACGATGTCAAAATGCCTTTCCAGTTTCTCAACTTTAGTTTCTACGTAATTTCGAAGCGAATCGGTGACTTCTACGTGGTGCCCTGAAACATTAAGCTGCATATTATTTTCTCCCAATTTTCGGAGTCTTCGCGCCGACTGGGCCCCCGATCCGCAGTCTCGCCTTACCCCCTTTCTCGGTCCCTCTCAAGACCGCCCTGTCCGATGTCATGAGCGGGCGCCTGGCCCCCGTCACTTCACCGGTCTCTGCCTGCGTTCGCTGGACGAGGCAATGTTCATGGATTCACGGTACTTCGCAACGGTTCGTCTCGCAACCTTGATCCCCTCGTCTTTGAGTAGTTCAGCGATCTTGCTGTCGCTGAGCGGCTTTAAGGGGTTTTCCTGGGCGATATAGCGGCGAATTTTCGCGCGTACCGACGTGGACGACTGCTCGTCGCCACCCGATGTCGACAGGTGGCTCGAGAAGAAGTACTTGAATTCAAAGACCCCACGCGGGGTGTGCATGTATTTGCTGGTGGTGACGCGCGATATCGTCGACTCGTGCATGCCGATTTCCTCGGCGATGTCTCGCAGCACCATCGGCTTCATCGACTCATCGCCGTGCTCCAGGAACTCCGTCTGTCTGGCGACGATACTGGTCGCGACTTTCAGCAACGTATCGTTGCGAATCTCGAGGCTGCGAATCAGCCAGCGTGCCTCCTGCAGCTGCGAGCGCAGGACGGCGTGATCGCTGCTGCCCCGAAGCAGCTTCGCGTATTGCTGGTTGACGGACAGGCGAGGTACCCCGGTTGGGCTGATCTCGACCTGCCATCGATTATCGACCTTGCGCACGAACACGTCGGGGATGACGTACTCCGCTGCCGTCGAGCTGACAGCCTGACCCGGTTTCGGGTTGCAGCCCTTGACCAGTGACACCGCCTCGTGCAGGTCATCGTCATTGACCCGCAGGTTGCGTCGAAGCTCACTGAATTCACGGGACGCGACCTGGTCGAGGTGATCGGTGGCGATGCGGATCGCCAGTTCGCGGCCGGGGGTTTCGGGATCGAGCTGCTCGAGTTGCAGCACGATGCATTCAGGAATGCTCCTCGCGCCGACGCCAACCGGGTCCAGCCTCTGGATCTTGGCCAGCGCATGAAGGATTTCGTCGGTATTGACGTCGAACTCTGTCGACACGACGGCGGCGATGTCGTCGAGGTCAGAGGTCACATAGCCGTCTTCGTTGATTGCATCGATAATCGCTTCGCCGATGACGGCCTCGCGTTCACCGAAGTCCTCCATCTCCAGTTGCCATAGCAGGTGGTCGGTCAGCGTCTGGCCAGACTCGTCGGCGAACTCGCTGATTGGGCGACCCTCGCCATTCCAGCCGCTGTCCTGGCCGCGTTCGGTCGTCTGGCTCTGCCACTGTTCCTCGGCCTTGATGGTCTCGACTTCTGCCGTCGATTCGGCACTGGTCTGGGGTACATCGGGGAGATCTTCCATCTCCAGCATGATGTTCTCTTCGAGGGCTTCCTGGATCTGCGCGTTCAGGTCGAGCACGGGCAACTGCAGCAGGCGGATCGCCTGCTGCAGCTGTGGCGTCATTGTCAGCGTCTGGCCAAGTTTGAGCTGAAGTGTCGGTTTCAGCATGCCGGCTCAATTCCCTCGCGCAATGTAGGCGTCCTGTATAGCTGCCTCGTCATTCAACGTGACTGTGCCTCAGAGTTTGAACTCCTGTCCGAGATACACTTCTCGAACGTGCTGATTCTCGAGTATTTCCGAGGGTGGGCCTGATGCGATCAGGCTGCCATCGCTAAGTATATAGGCTCGGCCGCAGATTCCGAGCGTTTCCCGGACGTTATGGTCAGTAATCAGTACGCCGATATCTCTTTCGCACAGGTGACGGATGATCCTCTGGATGTCGAGTACCGATATCGGGTCTACGCCGGCGAAGGGCTCGTCTAGGAGCACGAACAGCGGGTCAGCCGCGAGCGCCCGCGCGATCTCGACCCGGCGTCTTTCGCCACCTGACAAACTGATTCCGAGACTCGTACGAACGTGGCTCACGTGCAGCTCATCGAGCAGCTTCTCGAGTTCTTCTTCCCGACCTGCTCGATCGAGATCATCCCGGTTCTCGAGAATCGCAAGGATGTTGTCCTCGACACTGAGCTTTCTGAAGATCGATGCTTCCTGCGGCAGGTAGCCGACGCCGAGTTTCGCTCTCTTGTGCATCGGCAAGGCGGTCAGGTCCTTGCCATCCAGCAGGATGCTGCCGGTGTCCGCCGCGACGAGACCGACGATCATGTAGAAAGCGGTCGTTTTGCCAGCGCCGTTGGGGCCGAGCAGCCCGACCACTTCGCCACTCTTTATTTCGACGGACAGACCTTTAACGACCTTGCGCAGCTTGTAGCTCTTGGAGATATCCTGAGCGCTGAGGATGCTCATTCCGGAGCGTCCTCCCCGGCAGTCTCGTCAGCTTCTCCCTCCGATGCGTCTGAATCCGGCTCCTCACCTGCGTCCTCATCCGTTTCGTCACTGGGTGTGAACGTGATCTTGACCTTGCCGTCACCTTCGCTCGAGCCTTGCGCCTTGATGCGCTGTTCGCTGATGTTGTAGACCAGATAGTCGGAGGCAATCTGGTTGCCCCCTTCAGTGATCTTCGCATTCTCTGAAAACTCAATAACGCCCGCCCTGAGGTCGTAACGAAGCAGCCCCGCCTCCGCGTACGTTGTGTCTTCGACACCTTGTCGAGTCAGTTCGAACGTCGCCGGTGCGCCGGTTATGTTGGCAATCCGCAGCTCGTTGTCCGAGAACTCGAGATCAGCCGTCTCGCATTCGATACGACCGTTTTCGACCGTGATGACGACGTTGCCCTCGAGCTCCCAGACACTGTCATTGAAGTTGAGCTCGCTCGCCCTGCCTTCGTCGGCCTCGATGCCGAGCGCACCCTGGCTGAGCCGCAGGCTTTTCAGGGTCACCATGGAACTCTTGCCGTCGACATCGCCGTACTCAGCATCGAGTGTGATCGGCAACCTGGAATCTGTGATCTGGGCAATTGCGCACAGCGGCGCTAGCAGCAGGGTAAGGACGAGGGATCTGATCATAATGGCGTTAGGGGAAGAACTTGCCGCTGATGTTAGACGTCAACTCAAGCTGGTTTTCCTGCAACGATGCTAGCATGCCGGTTGCAGTGAGACTCCTCGCGCCGATGCGAATCTGTACGCGCTGGTCCGTTCGGGCGATGTAGGACTCCGGGTCCAGCTCCATGTATTCCGTGCGGATTTCCGTCGCATGGCCCTCGAAGCCCTCGTTACTGACCGCGCGCACTTGTCCTGTCAACAGGATTTCGGGCTTGCGCGGATCGATCAGCGCCTCGTTGGCGTCGACAGCCCAGGGGACCTGGCTGTCAGGTGCATAACGAATATTCACGTCTGAAAACGTGACAGTCTCGTTCTCCAGCTGGACGGCCCGATCCGCGATGATCTCGTAGATCAGCTTGCCGTTCGGGCCGGTCCCGAAGATTCTTGCCGACTTCAGGTAGTAGCCGCGACTGATAGGATCTCGGTTGACTTCGGGCTCCTCGTCGGCGCTGTTTGTCCGTGCCAGGTGCCAGCTGCCGAAAGCGGCAATGACCAGTATTCCGACGATGCTGATGTTCTTTGTGTTCATGGCACGCGCTTCGCGGCGACGACCCGGTCGCACACCTCGCGCACTGCCCCGTGGCCGCCACGAGCCACGGTGGTCATCGCGCTGGCATCGCGTACTTCGGTGACGGCGTTGGCTACTGCAATCGGCAAGCCCACACGTTCAAGCAAAGCCAGATCGGGCACGTCGTCGCCGACGAAAGCGCAATCGTCCAGCGCGATATCCAGCGATGCGGCCAGCTCCTCGAGTGCGGCCACTTTGTCTTTGCTCGCGAGGTAGACGTGCTGCACGCCGAGTTCCTGCATACGAATTGACACGGCCTTCGAGCTTCGACCGCTGATCACGGCGATCTCCAAACCGGCCTCCAGGGCGCGCCGGATACCGAAGCCATCCTGGGTCGAGAACGCCTTGGTCTCGACGCCTTCGTCCGACAGATAGAAGCGACCGTCCGTAAACACGCCGTCGATGTCGAAGGCCAACAGTCGAATGTTTGCCAGGTCGCTCACATTATCCCCGCCCGAAACAAGTCATGAATATTCAACGCTCCGCTTAGCCTGCCGTCGCCATCAGTCACCAGCAGCGACGTAATTTTATGCTCCTCAAGTTTATGGACAGCTTCCGCGGCGAGAATATCCTCAGCGATCGTCACACAGCCCGGATGCATGACTTCGGACATGCTGGTTTTGTGCACATCGATGCCGTCATCCAGCGTGCGGCGCAGGTCGCCGTCCGTGAATATGCCGAGTACGTTGCGTGAGTCATCGACGATCGCCGTCATGCCGAGGCCCTTGCGCGACATCTCGAGGAGTCCGTCACGCAGTGGTACGTCCGGTGACACCAAAGGCACGTCGTCACCCGTATGCATAATGTCGGACACCCGCAACAGCAGGCGCTTGCCCAGGCTGCCGCTCGGATGCGAGCGCGCAAAGTCTTCCGCCGTGAACCCCCGGTTCTCGAGCAGCGCCACGGCCAGCGCATCGCCCATGGCGAGCGTTGCCGTCGTGCTGGCCGTCGGCGCCAGGTTCAGAGGGCAGGCCTCTTCGTCGACGGCGACGTTCAGGTGAGCGTCCGCGGCCTTGGCCAGCGTCGACCTGGGCTTGCCCGTAATGCTGATCAACGGTGCGCCCATGCGTTTGACGAGGGGCAGGATCGTCGCCACCTCTTCAGTTTCGCCGGAGTAGGAAATCGCGAGCAACAGGTCCTGCTGGGTGATCATGCCCAGGTCGCCGTGGCTGGCTTCCGCCGGGTGCATGAAGAATGAGGGTGTGCCAGTGCTGGCCAGGGTCGCGGCGATTTTCTTCGCGATGTGGCCGGACTTGCCCATTCCGGTCACTACAACGCGACCGCTGATCTCGGCACACAGTCTGCACGCAGAAACGAAGCTGTCGTCCAGGCGCTCGCTGAGCTGCGCAACGGCGCGTGCCTCGATGTCGAGGACTCTTCTGGCAAGATGAACGAGTTGCTCGTCGGAGAGCCTATCCTGCACTGATACTACTCACGGGATTTTGCATCAGGCAATTATACGTTCTGTACCAGTACGTAGCCAAAGTAGCCAATGTAGAAGGAGAAGAGGGCGCCGCCTTCGACTCGTGACAATTCCGTCTTGTCTTCGTAGTCATACGTCATCGCGTACAACACCAGCGTGAACGCGACCATGACGAAGATATGCAACGACAGAACCGATGGCGGCGGCGCATGCGGATCGATCGCCGCGGCAACGCCGATAACAGCCAGCAGGTTGAATATGTTGGATCCGACGATGTTGCCGATCGCGAGTCCGTATTCCTTCTTCAGGGCGCTAACGACGGATACGGCGAGCTCGGGCAGGCTCGTACCCAAAGCGACCAGCGTGATCCCGATGACGACCTGACTGACGCCGAGCATAGTCGCTATCCTGATCGCGCCGTCGACAAGGAGCTCGGCGCCGAACAGGAGCGATGCCAGACCGACGACAAACCAGAACGCGGCCATTTTCATGTTCATGTCTTCCGGGATCTCGGCCTCGAAGTCGGTGCTCATCGGGTCATTCGCGGCCGAGGCCATGCCGAGCTTCGCCAGCCAGATGATGACAATCACAAGACCGGTCAGCAGGACGAGACCGTCGACTCGAGACAGATAGGAATCCAGGAACAGTGAAATCGTCAGCAGTGTCACGGCGAGCAGCGCCGGCATCTCCCGACGCAGCGTGGCGGACTTCAGCTCGATGGGTCGTATCAGAGCAACGAAGCCCAGCACCAGGCCGATGTTGCAGATGTTGGACCCGATCGCATTGCCGATAGCGAGCTCGCCTTCGCCGCGTCCGGCTGCGACGGCAGACACGAGAATCTCCGGTGCAGACGTCGCGAACGCGACGATCGTCAGGCCGATCAGGAGCGGCGACACGCCGAAGTTTCGGGCGGCACAGGCGGCGCCGTGCACGAACCGGTCGGCTCCCCATATCAGAAGGATCAGGCCGCCAACAACTTCTACGAGACTGAACAGCATGCGTGGCGGAACGGGCTATCTGTTAGGAATTTCAAGGGTTTTCTGGGGACTGCGAGCTCACCGGCCGCGTATCATACACGATGATGCCCTTGGGCAGCCCCGTATTTTACAGGTACACTCCGCGCCCTTCGAGAAACGGAATCACTGGAAATGACGCCTGAAAACATCGCGAAACTGATCGAGGAAGGCCTGCCAGGCGCAGAAGCTCGCGTGGCCAGCGACGACAACACGCACTTCGAGGCGCTGGTGATCTGCCCGGATTTCGACGGAAAGCGGCCACTGGCGCGGCACCAGATGGTTTACAAGACATTGGGCACGTTGATGGGTAACGAGATTCACGCGCTGTCCATCAAGGCCGTGACGCCAGACGAGTTGAGCAGCGGATAAGCCGCCGATCCGGTCGGCTCATTGCAGGATCGACGCGCCCGGGTCCCCGACCCGAAGGTCACGGCTGTGAACGCTGCCTATCGCCCCAGGTTGTCCGGCCGTTCACCGGCGATGACGGTGGTCTGGTATTCGTTACCGCGACGCCAGACACGGAGCTCCACTTCCTCGCCCGGCTGTGTGCCCGCAACGATGAGCAGCGCCTGCCGCTGCGACTGGATCGGCTCGCCATTGATTTCCAGGATGACGTCGCCCGGCATCAGGTTTGCCTGCGCCGCGGGCCCGTCCTCGTACACCTCATAGAGCAGTATGCCGCGGTTGCTCTCGAGGCCCAGCAGGTTCCGCTCGGCTCGCGTCAGGTCGTCCGGCTCGAGACCCAGCCAGCCGCGGACCACGCGGCCGTTCTTCTTGATCTCCTCGACGACGCCGCGCACCAGGTCGACCGGAATCGCGAAGCCGATGCCTTCGGTGCCGACATCCTGCGCCAGCACCGCCGTATTGATGCCGACCAGTTCGCCGTTGACGTTGATCAGCGCGCCACCGGAGTTGCCGGTATTGATCGCGGCATCCGTCTGGATGAAGTTCTCGAAGGTCGTCAGGTTCAACAGCCCGCGCCCGGTCGCGCTGACGATGCCTTGCGTGACGGACTTCGTCAGACCGTAAGGGTTGCCGATCGCGAGCACGACATCGCCGATTCGCAGGCTGGCCGAGCTGCCCATGGCGATTGACGGCAGCTGCCCCACGTCGACCCGGAGCAGCGCCAGGTCCGTCTCCGCATCCACACCGACGATCGTCGGCTCGGCGATGCGGCCATCGCTCAGCTGGACCCTCAGTCCGGCCGCTTCCGCAACGACGTGGTAGTTGGTGACCAGGTAGCCTTCCGGGTCAATCACGACGGCGGATGCGAAGCTCGTGTTGACCCGGAAGCGGGGGCGGTCGCCGTCGATGGCCGCGTCTTCGACGAGGCGCTCCGTGTAGACGTTGGCGACCGCTGCAGCGCTCTTTTCGACGGCATCGGCATAGCTGGCCTGCTGGACGCCGCCTGTTCGGTCGATAAATGACAGCAGATCCGGGCGTACAAGCAGCACGACGAACGCAACGGCGAGGCCGACGACGATGGACTGCAACACAAACAGGAGCGCGGATCTGAAGCCAGGCACGGTGAATTCTTTTGTCAGGTATGAATACTGATTCGAGTGTAGCCAATACTTGGGCTGCCCGTGTATACTGCGCGGGTTCAGCAACCGGCCCATTTACCATCCTGACGGTATTCCGGGCTTGCTGCAACCGACATCCAAAGCTGGCCGGGCCAGCGGTAAAGAGCGAAGGGATTGAATAGCATGCAGCAGGTACCGACACCCACCTGCCAGGTCGATGACTCCCCGATCGCTCTTACATCTTGCAAAACCGTAATCTGATAACACATCCGGGTTGGCTAAATTTACATCCGGGTCTTTAGGAGTGTCCGATGACCGATGACGTATCTGATCAGGTAGATAACAACAGACGTCACTTTTTGACCGTTGCGACCGCAGTGACCGGTGCCGTAGGCGCCGCATTTGCGGCCGTGCCATTCCTTGCTTCGCTAAAACCGAGTGCTCGCGCCCAGGCGCTGGGAGCACCGGTTGAAGTCGCGCTCGGCAACATCCAGCCGGGCGAGCTGATCCGCGTCCTGTGGCGCGGCAAGCTCATCTTCGTGCTCCGTCGCGAGGAGAAAATGCTCAGCGAACTGGCGAACAACGACGCCAACCTGAAAGACCCAAACTCAGAGGTCGTCGAGCAACAGCCTGACTACGCAGCCAACCCGACACGCTCAGTCCGACCCGAATTTCTTGTGCTGGAAGGATCCTGCACACACCTCGGTTGCGCACCGATCGAGGACTTCCCGGTTCGCCCCGCGGAGAACTGGTACGGCGGGTTCTTCTGCCCGTGCCACGGCTCGAAGTTCGACCTGGCCGGCCGCGTGTTGAAAGGCGTACCGGCGCCGACGAACCTGCGCGTTCCCCCTTACCGATTTGTCCGTGATGACTTGCTGCTGATCGGGCAGGACACTGGAGTAGCATAATGGCAAGAGCAGAAGCCGAGGTCGCAAAGTCGACTGGTGGTGTCGTCAAATGGATTGACGATCGCTTCCCGTTAATGGAGACGCTCCGTTACCACGTAACGGAATATTACGCTTCCAAGAACTTCAACTTCTGGTACGTGTTCGGCGTGCTGGCATTCGTCGTGCTGATCATCCAGCTGCTGACCGGCATTTTCCTGACGATGAACTACAAGCCGTCGTCGGCCGAGGCCTTCGCATCCGTCGAATACATCATGCGTGACGTCGAATGGGGTTGGTTGATTCGATACATGCACTCGACCGGCGCCTCCTTCTTCTTCGTCGTCGTCTACCTGCACATGTTCCGCGCCATGCTGTACGGCTCGTACAAGAAACCGCGCGAGCTCATCTGGATCATCGGCATGCTGATCTTCTTCGTCCTGATGGCGGAGGCCTTCGCGGGCTACCTGCTGCCGTGGGGCCAGATGTCGTACTGGGGTGCACAGGTCATCATCTCGCTGTTCGGCGCAGTGCCGGTCGTCGGCGACGCGCTGGTCGAGTTCATCAAGGGTGACTACGCAATCTCGGATATCACGCTGAACCGCTTCTTCGCGCTGCACGTCATTCTGTTGCCGTTGCTGCTGGTTGGCCTGATCTTCGTCCACATCGTGGCGCTGCACGAGGTTGGTTCCAACAACCCCGACGGCATCGAAATCAAGGAGAACAAGGACGCGAACGGCGTGCCGGTTGACGGCGTAGCCTTCCACCCCTACCACACGAGTAAGGACCTGGTCGCGATCATCATATTCCTGATCATCTTCTCGGCCGTGGTGTTCTTTGCGCCCGAAGCCGGAGGATACTTCCTCGAACACGCGAACTTTGAACCGGCCAACGTCCGCGTGACGCCGGAACACATCGCTCCGGTCTGGTACTTCACGCCGTTCTACGCAATCCTGCGCGCCGTCCCCAGCAAAGCGGGCGGGGCAGCGCTAATGGCCGCGGCTGTTTTACTGCCCATGTTCCTGCCATGGCTGGACAAGGCGCGCGTCAAGTCGATTCGCTACCGGGGCTGGATGTACAAGACCGCACTGACGTTGTTCGTCATCAGCTTCGTCACGCTGGGATGGCTTGGTCTCCAGCCGGCCGAAGGCATTTACGTGACTCTGACCCGTATCTTCACGGTCGTCTATTTCGCGTACTTCATCTTGATGCCTTACTACACGTCCATCGACAAGACGAAGCCGGTTCCAAACAGGGTTGTATACAATGCGTAGAGCCAGACAAATCATCGCCGTCGTTGCGGCTACTTTGCTGACGACGGGCGCTTTCGCAGCCGGCGGTAAGGACTATCCGCCGTCGAATATCGATCGCGACAATATCCAGTCGCTTCAGCGCGGCGCCGCGAACTTCATGAACTATTGCTCTGGTTGCCACTCGGCGGAGTACGTTCGCTACAACACGATCGGCAAGCATCTCGAGCTGAGCGAACAGCAGTTGATCGACAACCTGATGTTCAATGCCGATAAGACCTTCGAGACGATCAACGTCAACATGCCCATGGACGACGCCGTCACCTGGTTCGGCGCCGCACCGCCGGACCTCTCGTTGACGGCGAGGTCGAAAAGCGCCGACTATATCTACAATTTCCTGAAAGGCTTCTACATCGATGAGGACCAGACGCACGGCGTGAACAATCGCTGGTTGGCCGGCACGTCGATGCCTCATGTGCTCGGGGAGCTGCAGGGCTACCAGCGCGCGATCTACGATGAGAAGGTCGCGGAAGACGGGTCGGTAACTCGGACCTTCGTCGAGTTTGAACAGGTCATTCCGGGGCAGCTGGACGCTGAGGCCTACGATGAGTTCGTTCGCGACACGACAAACTTCCTGGCCTACATCGCAGAGCCGGTGCGATCCGAGCGTCGCAAGCTCGGCGTCTGGGTCATCATGTTCCTGACGGTGTTCGGAATTTTGGCTTACATGCTGAAGAAAGAGATCTGGAAGGACGTTAAGTAGTCCAGCTTGCAGCACCCTGGCTGTGCCGGGGTGCGTTAGCAACTGATGCTTCAACGATAACGATAAAAATACCTCAGGGGGTCACCTATGGCTGTCATCGCCAATCGACGTTCCGTCATGACATTGTTTTCGCGCCCGACAGACATCCACAGTCACCGGACTCGTCTCGTCCTGGCTGAAAAGAACATCAACATCGAGATCTCGAACGTCATCGGCGACGATCTGCCCGAAGACCTGATGGACCTGAATCCGTATCACACGGTTCCGACGCTCGTTGACCGGGACCTGACCCTTTATGATTCGCGCGTCATTATTGAGTACTTAGACGAGCGCTTTCCGCACCCGCCACTGATGCCCGTTGATCCGGTCACGCGCGCCCAGTTCCGACTGGCGCTGTTCCGCATCGAGACAGACTGGTACTCGCTGGCCGAGGAAGCGGACCCCAACGACGGACGCCTGAGCGCAAAGTCGAAAAAGCTGTTGCGCGAGAGCATTCTTCAGAGTTCGGAGCTGTTCGCCGCCAAACCCTACTTCCTGAGCGATGAGTTTTCCCTCGTCGACTGCAGCATCGCTCCGATTCTCTGGCGCCTGCCGCTGTATGGCATTGAATTAGGTAAAGAAGCGGAGGCCATTGAGGGCTACATGCAGCGCGTCTTCGCCCGCCGTTCATTCCAGCAGAGCCTGACGGAACTCGAGCAGGAAATGCGTCTCTGACGAGGTTTCTGCCGGTCCGTATCCTCAGGCGGGATGCCGGTTTATGTCATGTTGGCGGCAACGGACGCATATGGTGGTAAGCTAGCGCAATAATAAGAAGGGATTTATTGCAACGTGTCTGAGAGCAGCCGGTCCAAGAGGCCCTATTTAATCCGCGCAATGCACGAGTGGATGGCTGACAACGGCCACACCCCTCATATCGTTGTAGATGCCGCTGCCGACAATGTCGATGTGCCCTCCGAGCACGTCAAAGGCGGGCGCATCATTCTGAACATCAGTGAAAGCGCCGCGCATAATCTCGCACTCGGCAATGACTCGATCAGTTTTCGGGCGCGTTTTGGCGGCGTGCCTTTCGACGTCTGGGTGCCGACCAAGGCTGTGCTGGGTATTTACGCGCGAGAGACGGGTCAGGGGATGATCTTCTCGCAGGACTCGAGCAATCCTGCGGAGCAAAACGTCGAGCGCGATGAGACGGTCGCCGTTGCCAAGCCGCAGTCCCGGCCGCACCTGAAGCTCGTCAAGTAAGCTCCGGGATATGCAGCGCGTCTACTGTCTACTGGGCGTCTCCCAGCAGTGTCGTATCGATCAGGTCACACAGGCAGTGAATGACCACGAGGTGCACCTCCTGGATCCTCGCTGTGCGTGTCGCCGGCACCCGGATTTCCACATCGCCGGCCTGAAGCACGCCGGCCATGCTGCCACCGTCCCGGCCGGTTAGCGCCACAACGCGCATTGCACGCTCGTGAGCAGCCTTGATCGCCCTGATGACGTTTTCCGAATTACCGGACGTTGAGATGCCGAGCAACACGTCTCCGCTCTTACCCAGTGCGCGAACCTGCTTGCTGAATATCTCCTCGTAGGCGTAGTCGTTGCTGATCGACGTCAGAGTGCTGCTGTCTGTCGTCAACGCCATGGCCGGCAGTCCCGGACGCTCCATCTCGAAGCGATTGAGCAGTTCCGACGAGAAGTGCTGTGAGTCGGCGGCCGATCCGCCGTTGCCGCAGCTCAAGATCTTGCCGTCGTTCAGCAGGCATTCGCTCATCAGCTGGCCACCGGCGACAATGGTTTCGCTGATCGTTTCCATTGCCTGCTGTTTGGTAACCAGGCTCTCGGTGAAGTGTTCTCGAACGCGTTCTACGCTGTCCATTCAGGTCTCCAGAGTTTGCCGGATTCTACCAGTTCATTCGCTTTGAAAGGCGTTTCTGCGCCAGTCGATCGAAGCGTGACTGCCTGCCGTGTCGATACCGATGACGTCGAATCGACAGGTTGGCAATGCGTCGGTCGCGAGGCCGGCGAGATAAAATGAAGCCGCAAGCGTGAGTTTTCTCTGCTTCTGCCGGCCGACTGACTGCGTGGCAGCCGCGATTTTGTTGCGCGTTCGTTTTCGGACCTCGACGAATACCACACAATCGCCGTCACGCATGACCAGGTCGATCTCGCCAAAACGGCAGTGGAAGTTGCGGTCCAGCAGTCTGAGCCCTTGTCCTTGCAGGAATTTCAGCGCCTGCGCTTCGGCCTGCTGGCCTACAGCTCGAGTGCTGGCTCTCGCCAATCTTCCGTGTCCATCGCGTCCGCTTCTTCGACGGAAATCGGTTCCGCATCCGGCGCTTCCATGTCCGGTAGCGGGACCGGCTCGCCGTCAATGAACTCGGCCCACGACAGCGCGCGTCGGACACTCCCATCGGGCCGCAGTCTCAGTTTGCCGGTCGCGCCGACGAGGTCCGGCATCGTGCCGGAGCGATTCGCAAACAGCGGGGCGACCAGCTGGTAGGCGTCATAGCCCATCGCATGCAGACGCCCGAGGCGCCGCTGCTCCGGCCAGTATTCCTGAAACACGGCGGGCAAGTAGTCTATCCAGCCCTCGGGGTTGATTAACCACGGCACGTCGGCAAATCGGATGCCGTTCAGGTCGGTGTTCGAGCGGCCGTCCATCGCGTTGACGGATGACGTGGCGTAGACCGGAAGATCCCCGGAATAGTGGAATTTGAGCTGCGACTTGAGCAAACGCCCCGCGGGTGCGTCGGCGCCGAGGAAGATGAAGTCTGTGTCCTGGCGTCGTCGCGGGTCGAATTGCAACGGTCCGCCGATGTTCGCGCGCAGCCGGTTGTACCGGCGAACGCTGCCGGATAGCGCCATCAGGTCCTCGATCGCTCCCGAGTAGTCCGGGTTGCCCGGCGTGTACATTCGGTAGTCGAGCGCCGTTCCCCCCAGGAACTCGAAGTGCTGGATGAACGCCTGCAGTACACGGCGGCCCCAGTCCGTGTTCGGCACGAGCGCAACGGCTCGCTGGTGGCCATCGAGAATAGCGCGCTCGGCCGCTGCGATCGCCTCGTCCTCCGGCGACAGGCCAAATTGGAACAGCCCGGGCGGCGCCAGGTTCTCGTCCGGCAGGTAGTTCAGCGTCAGCACGGGTACCGGAACGAGAATGTCGTTCGCGAGTTCCGCAACATTACTCCTCAGCAACGGGCCAACGACGAACTCGGCGCCGTCGGCGACGGCTGTTTCATAGGCGGCTACCGGACCGCCCTCTGCGTTGACGTCGTAAATCCGCACCGACTGCCGGTCGTCGAGGCCGCCGGCCGTCGCGAAGTAGGCGCCGAGGAAGCCGTTCTGGATGGCCTGGCCCGCGCTGGCGGTTCTGCCGCTTAACGGCAGCAGCAGCGCTACGCGGCGCGGATAGTCCAGCAGGACGTCATCGGCCAGCTCGAGTTCATCGAGTATCAGGTACGCAGGATGGGCCGCGTGACGTTCCCGCCATCGAACGACACCGTTGCTCCATCCGATACCTTGCTGCCCGGTCGTTACCGCAAGCGAGCCCAACATCAGCCAGGCCTGTATCTCTTCGTCCCGGCTGAACGAGGCCGCATCCCGCAGCACGGCCGGCTGGGTCGCAAGCAGGCCCTTCCAGAGTCGGAGGCGGTTTTGCTCGATCGCATCGCCGCTGTCGAGCCAGGTCTCCCGGAACGTCAACAGCTCGATCGCGCGAGAGGGCTCTTCCATCGCGAACCAGGCGTCTGCTCGCCGTGCCTGCACACGCAGGCGATCCGGGTTCGACATCGGCTGGGCGCTCAGGCGCTCCAGGATTTCGAGCGCGCGTTCGGATTCGCCGTCTGCCAGGGCGATGCCCGCGTCGTTGGCGTACCACAGCGGCGCCATCGGCCCGGCACTGATCGCCGGGACGTCGGAGAAAGCCGCTCGTGCCCGGTCGAAGTCCTCGGCGTCGAGCCACTGGTCGACCGCGAGCAGCGTCAGCCGCTGGCGTTCGACGCCTTCCCGTTCGGCTGCAAGTCCAATCAACGTCGCAGCCGCTTCCGCGTGCTCGCCACGTTCGGCGAGCCTCGCCGCTTTCGCTTCGGAGGCTCCTCCGGCCATCGAGAATCCTCCCGTCGTCTCGCAGGCGCTGACCGAGATCGCCAGGATGGCGACGAGTGTCCAGCGTAGAAACTGTGCAGGATGTGTATGTAGCTTCATAATGCGTAGTTTAATCGGGAGCGGGGCTCAATGAGCGGCACCTTGTACGTCGTAGCGACACCTATCGGCAACCTGGACGACTGGAGTAACCGGGCGGTCGAAACGCTGCGCCGCGCCGACCATATCGCTGCTGAGGATACGCGGCACACTGGTCGATTGCTATCTCATTTCGGTATCAAAACACCGACATTTGCACTGCACGAGCACAACGAGGACCAGCGCAGTGAGCGGGCTGTGGAACAGCTGCAAAGCGGTGAGTCGATCGCGCTGGTCAGCGATGCCGGCACGCCGCTTCTTTCCGATCCAGGCTATCGCTTGATTCGACTGGCGCATGAGTCCGGAGTTCCGGTGGTGCCGATTCCCGGACCCTCCGCGTTGACGGCGGCGCTGTCCGTCGCTGGCTTGCCCACAGATCGCTTCTGTTTCGAAGGCTTCCTGCCGGCAAAATCGAAAGCGCGCGAGACCAAAATCCAGTCCCTGGTGAACGAGGAGCGCACATTGGTCTTCTTCGAATCCGTGCATCGAGTCGCAGACACCATCGAGGCCATGGCAGCCGTCTTCGGCACCGAACGCAAGGCCTTTGTGGGTCGCGAACTGAGCAAACTGCACGAGCAGTGCGTGCTGTCTTCGCTCGGAGATCTGTTCCGCGCGATCAGCGACGGCGAGATACCGAGCAAGGGCGAGTTCGTAATCGTCGTGCAGGGCGCCGAGGCGGCGTCGCCATCGAGTGCTGAACTCGACGCATTGCTGGAAGAACTGATCAAGGTCGTTCCCGGCAAGCAGGCGGCCGAGATTGCGGCGCGGCTGACCGGCGGCAAGCGCAATGAGATCTATCAGCGCATGTTGGAACTACGACAGTCGTGATGCGGCATACCGTGGCCACCCGACGATGAGCCAACGACGCAAGATCTGGTTCCTGTCGACCCTCGCCGCGCTGGCATTGCTGTGGCTCAACAATACCTCCCTGTTTTCGGCGCAAGTCGGTGAACCCGTTTTCGTCGCGCACCGCGGGCACGCTCAACAGATGCACCCGGAGCACGAAAGTTACCGAAAGTGCCTCTCTCGCATCCATGAGCCGGAGCATACGTTCATCGAGAACACGATTCCGTCGATCGAAGCTGCATTCGAGTACGGTGCTGCCTTCGTCGAGATCGACCTGCGACGAACCGCCGACGGGAGCTTCGCTGTTTTCCATGACGACGATCTGAGTTGCAAGACCGAGGCCAGCGGCTTGGTCTCCGACTATACGATGCAGCAGCTGAAAGGACTCGATGTCGGCTATGGATACGTAACCGACGACGGACGCCATCCGCTTCGTGGGCAGGGCAAGAGATTGATGCCTTCGCTTGAGGAAGTACTTAAGCGTTTCCCGACGCAGGGCTTCGTCATCAATGTCAAAGACGATCTTGGGAAGCTGTCCGGCGCGGCCGCTCAACTGGCCGCCGTTCTTTCGTCAAGCAGCAAGGGTGAGCTGCTGATCATTGGTAATGACAGCACCGTCAGGGCGGTTCAACAAGCGGACCCGGCGCTGATCGCCGCGTCGCGCGCATCAGCCCGGCGCTGCCTACGCGATTACACGTTGCTCGGCTGGACCGGATTTGTCCCTGGCTCTTGCCGCAACACGATCACGGGAATGTACGTAAACCTCGGATGGGTACTTTGGGGGTGGCCACACCGCTTCGTCAATCGAATGGCGGAGGCTGGCACGACCGTGATGCTGATGCACCCTCACCAGCGCGAGTCGATACACGATTTGCCAGAGACGCCGGAGTATGCGCGACAGATTCCTGCGGGCTATTCAGGAGCGGTTGTCACGAATCGAATCGACAAGATACAGGAGTGGATGAAATCCGGTGACTGAGAAATGCTGTTGGGCGCCGATGATTTCTTGCGATTAAAAGTGTCGGTTTGCAATTAAAAGCGTAGGAAGAAACCGATAAGCGTTTGGCTGAGCTTAAGTTCGGGTGGAGAACTTGTAGTTAAAAGCGTCGGAAGATTAGGTGGAGGCGAGTTCGGGTCAGGAGTAGGCGCCTGGCCGGCCGCTTCTATCCAGATACCAGCCGCTCAAGCGTCCGCTTTCGGGGTATCATGGAGTTCTGCTTGTGACCCAAAGGAGACAGTCACATTGCGAGTCTTTCTTGCGTTGTCTCTGACGTTGGTATTCAGTAGTTGCGCCTATCAGGACTTCACCAAGACTTGTGTCTTTCCGACGCATACGCCTATGCAGGAAGCTGACGCGTCAGACCTGAGAATGGTTGTTGCCTGGCCCAGGTCGGCCGACAAGACTGACACATTTTTGTCGCTTTATGACGCCAACCAAGAACCTGTGTTGAGGATCGAATTGGCTGAAGCTAACTCGGATTCGGTGAGCAACAGCGTCGCATTGTCGTCCAGTTGCAGACGAGCCGAGAAGCGAGAGTACGATCTTGTCGTAGACCAGGGAGACTGGGTCTCGTATTGGGACGCGGCGCGACAATCAGGCCGATTCTTCGGTTTCGTAGCCATGCCAGGCATAGATCCACCGATCCGAGCGAATGCTGTAGGTCTTACCCTTGTTGACAAGAATTCAGGGGACTTGGTTTGGGCCTGCGGCTGCCTCGCAAAGTGAAGGTAATGAAGCACTCCGCGAACGACCGCTACTGGCCGAGGCTGTGTGAAAACTCTGCTCACTTTATAATCGTGCTTTCCGCCTGGGAAGCGCGCTATGAGCAAGTTCATCGAGGGCCAGGATCGCAGTCAGGGAACGCTATTCCCCGAACGCCTCGACGATTACGTGGAAGAAGACAGCCCGGTTCGGGTGATTGACGTGTTCGTCGATGACCTGGATATCTCGGGACTGGGCTTTCGAACCGAGCTGGCCGCAACCGGGCGTCCTCGTTACCACCCGAAGACCCTGCTGAAGTTGTACGTTTACGGTTACTTGAACCGCGTGCAGTCCTCTCGGCGCCTGGAAGTGGAAGCGCAGCGCAACATCGAGCTGATGTGGCTGACCGGC
>JAAUXY010062323.1_pt1 | contig 40099 bp, 38 predicted proteins | sample 7278121 | NCBI WGS metagenome assembly JAAUXY01 (sample SAMN14350117, study PRJNA611818) | marine sediment metagenome | isolation source: surface marine sediment (1.8m) | place: French Polynesia: Moorea | collected 2018-08
AATCTCTGTTTCGCGGCGTCAACCCAAGATCTCTGATCGTCCTGGCGCAAGCGCGCGGCGCGCTCTTGGCCACCCTGGTGGCGGCGGATCTCGACATTCACGAATACTCGCCCGCGGAGGTCAAGACGGCAGTCACGGGAAACGGACGGGCCGACAAGACCCAAGTCGAGCGGATGGTCAAGCTCATCCTGGGTCTTGGGGAGACACGTCTGACTGCCGATGCCAGCGATGCTCTGGCGGTTGCGATCTGTTTTGCTCAGCGTCTTCGCCTCGATCGGTTGACGGCTGAGAAAAGGTCGGCGAAAGGCTCTTAAGTCCATGGTAGCCAGGGATTTATGTTGCACCAGCAGTTTCTTGACCACTCTTTTTGGGCTGTGCTAATATGGCTAGCCACTCGACGCTCGCAAACACAGAAGGAGCTTCTTGTCGCCTAGAATCGAAATTCCGAAGGCCTCACGGCCGGGGGAAGAGGTCGACGGAAGCTTTCGGTCTGGCCGATTTCCTGTTCCGGAACATCATGCGGGCTGAGATCGGTACTGTCCGGCCGGCGGCCGTACAGCGGAGGAAGGACTTGAGTCAGAGAAGTTTCAAGTGGCTCATCTGAAGCCGGGAACCAAACTCGCATAAGGCGAGTCGAATAAGCCAGAGGAGGAAGAACCTTGTCGAAGTTTGGCGGAACCATCATGGAGCTGATGAACGAGGGAGGCTGGGTGATGTACGTCCTGGCCGTTTTCTCGATCGTTGCGCTGGCAATCATCATCGAACGGACGCTGGTGCTTCGAAGCGCCAAAATCAAAGTCAATGAGTTCCTGGCGAAGTTGCGTAAGGCGTTGATCGTCAACAAGTCGCTACGCGATGCGATCAAAATCTGCGAACAGTACAAAGGCCCGCTCGCGTCGATCATGAAAGCCGGCTTGTTGAAGTACGGTCATCCGCGGGAAGACATTGAGAAAACCATTGAGACAGCCGCGCTTCACGAGATGGCTCGTCTCGAGAAGCGACTGATTGTGTTGGCCAGTGTCGCCAACGTCTCTCCTCTGCTGGGTTTCTTCGGTACGGTCTCCGGAATGATCAAATCGTTCGACGCCCTGGCCGAACAGGGTCTGTCGAATCCCGGCGCCGTGGCCGCCGGTATCTCCGAGGCCCTGATCACGACCGCTGGCGGTCTGTTTGTCGCTATCCCGACCCAGCTGGCCTACAACTTCTTCATGAACAGCATCAACAAGTCCGTGCGCGACATCGAAACCTCGACCAACATGTTGCTCGAGACTTTCGGCGAGATGGAGCGTAGCGGTATCACCGCGGACCAGGCCGGCGCCGCCAGCAGCGCCAGCAAGCCGAAGGGCTGATCCGGAGTCAACCATCAGGGGAACCTTGATATGCGCTTGAAAAGACGGCACGAAGCCGGAGCGGTGATTCCCACCGCATCCATGGCCGACATCGCTTTCCTGCTGATCGTCTTCTTCATGGTGACTATCACTTTTGAGAAAGACAAGACGCAGGTCGCTCTTCCCAAAACCGAGTTGCGTTTCGAGGTCCCCAAGGAGGCGGCTTATATTTCCGTGACGGACAACGGCCAGATCCGTGTCACCAACGGCGAGTACATGAGTACGCCTGTTCCTCCTGACGATGTCGTCAGCTTCGCGGCTAACCTGGTTGTCGAATTTCCCGGCCGCCCGGTTGTGCTGAAGGCTGACGACACCGTTCCGTATCGGAACATCGACAAAGTCATTGACTCCCTGAAACAGGCCAAGGTCGAAAAGATTTTTCTGCTTTCCGAGCAGCGAACCGTCGACGACCAGACCGGAGGCTAGGAGATGAAGCTCAAAGTAACACGGCCCAGCGACGAGATTCCGACCTCGTCGATGGCGGACATCGCGTTCTTGCTGATCGTCTACTTCATGGTGACGACAACCTTCGCGGCGACTCGCGGGCTCGACTTCGCTCTGCCCAAAGACGACGACACGCCGCCGGTGGTCGAGAAGGAAGAGTCGGTTCTGGTCGAGATTCGCTCCAGCGGTACGGTTTTTGTCGATCAGGAACAGAAACAACTCGACGAGATCTTCGACTACTTGAAGCCCAAGTTGGAGCGCAATCCGAAAAAGCCGGTGATCATCAAGCCGGATCCGGAAGCTCCCTACGGTGGCATGGTGGCAGTCTTCGATACCCTTCGCCGGATCAAGATCCAGCAAGAAGGCACCGCGGTCAGGGTGTATGAGATTTCTCTCAAAGACATCCAGCAGGCCGAAGAGGATGGAGAAGAAGCGGATCTCGGTAAAGACGTCAACGTCTCGATCCCGACCCAGCGCGAGATCGAGTCTTTCTGGTTCTAGAGGATCTAAGCGATGGCAAAAGAAACGACGGCCAAGAAGGGCGCAGCGGCGCAAGAGATCGACTTCGCGGCGGGCGATTACATGATGTTCGCCCTCGAAGAAGAAGAGGACAAAAAGCACATGAGGTGGGCGCTCGGTGCCGCCGTCGTCGCTCATATCATCCTCTTGATCATCAACTTCCCGGAGATCGAGTTCGAGGCGGCTGAGCCGGAGAAGGACAAGAAGATCTACGTTGTCCAGCAGGTTCGTTTCCAGCCGCCTCCGCCCAAGCAGAAGCAGGAGATTCCCAAGCCCAAGGCGAAGAAGGTGCCGATTCCCGATCCGACACCGGACGAGCCGGAACCCATTCGACTCGATGAACCTGAGCCAGAGATCGATCTGCCGGATGTCGACGACATCGTCTTCGGAATTCCCGATGCGCCGCCGGTGGCAGAACCCGAGGGCCCGATCCATGTCGGCGGTGACGTCCAGAAGCCTGAAAAGATCTCCGCACCTCAGCCGCAATACACCGAGATTGCTCGTAAGGCGCGAATTCAAGGCGTCGTGATCGTCCAGGCGATCATTGACAAAGCAGGCAATGTGACCAACGTCAAAGTGCTCAAGGGGCTGCCGATGGGCTTGAGCGAAGAAGCAGTCAAGGCCATCAAGAGCTGGAAGTTCAAGCCGGCGACTCTCAATGGCAAACCCGTTGACGTTTATTACAACTTGACGGTGAACTTCAGACTGCAGTAACACCCCCAGCCCATGGCCTTCCAAGGGTCGCTCAAAGAGCTCCCGCTTCCCGACATCATCCAGCTGGTTTCGGTGTCTGGGAAGACGGGAGTCTTCGTCCTCAAGACCGCAGATCAGAGCGGTGAAATATATCTGCGTGATGGCGAGATCTTTCACGCTGTTACCGGCGACGTCACGGGTGAGGAAGCTGTCTACGAGCTGGCGATATGGCAGGAGGGCGACTTCGTCTTTAAGCCCGGTGTCGAGACCGCAGACCGGACGATCAAGAAGTCGAATACCAACCTCTTGATGGAGGCGGCACGGCGGATCGATGAGTGGCAGGTATTGTCAAAGCGTATCCCGTCGACTCGCTTGGTCCCGGTGTTTACCAATCAGAGTTCTAGCACCTCAATTTCATTCACGCCCAATGAATGGGCCGTCATTTGCAAGATCGACGAACGTCGTTCAATCGATGAGCTCGCTTCCGTGCTCGGGTTGAGCGCGTTTGAAGTCTGCAAGCTACTCTATGGCTTGGTGACGGCCAGCCTTGTGGAGCTCAAAGAGAATCTCGGCGAGCTGCAGGCCGACCGTCTGCAGCGCATGAATCCGTCGGAGCTCTCGAGTGCCGCTGAGCAGATCTACGAACACGCCAAGATTCTCTTGGCAAACCACGAGAAGCTTCCTGAGCTTGAGGCGACGACCCGCCGAACCAAGACAGAAATGGAATCCGGCCGTGGCTTCGACGCCGTAATAGATATGATCCGCTCTCTCGAGCAGGTCGTTTCCTCGGCCCTCGGGCCGAACCAGTCGCGGGTGTTTCTGGAGCGTGTCAACCAGCAGCTGAGCGGCTAGTCCCTGCCGCGCCATCCAGTCAAATCAGCCTTCAAAAGCACCGCCGTCCAGTTGGAAAGGAGATCCAATCATGCGCAAAACCTTCATTCTGATCACCACCTTGTTGCTGTTGATGGGCGCCCTGCCTGCCTTGGCGGGCTGGGACGAAGGCGTGGCCGCTTTCACGTCCAAGAACTTTCAGGGGGCCGCCACTGAGTTTCAAGAGCTGGTCAACCAGAATCCCGATGGCTGGCGCGGCCACTATATGCTGGGCTTGTCGCTCGAGCAGCTGAAGCGCAAGGAAGAGGCGCTCCATCACCTGCGCAAGGCCTACGATCTCAATCCCAACGACCTCAGCATCAAAGTGGCGCTGGGGCGCGCGTATAAGAACGTGCGCCGCTACGGTGACGTCACCCAGCTCCTGGGCACCGTCGATGCGAGCTCGCTGCCCGCCAAACAGCGTGCGGCCTTCTATCAGATTCGCGGGGAAGCCAAGCACAAAACCGGCGACAGCCAGGGCGCGGTCAAAGACTTTGCGCAACTGGCCAAGCTCCAGCCCAGCAACGCCAAGACCCAGTTTCTCTACGGCACCACGGCTCTGGCCGCCGGCCAGACGGACAGTGGGATCAACGCTTTGCGTAAGGCATCCGAATTGTCGCCCAAAGATACGGACATGAAGCGGGCTTACGCTCAGGCGCTGATCAAGAAGGGGCGTACGTCGCGCGACAAGGCGAGCAAGAAGCAGTCCTATCTCAGGGCCTCGCAGCTAGCGAGCGAGCTGGTCGCCGCAGATTCCAGCTATGACAATCTGATGCTGAAAATCTCCGCCGAGCTCGGCGCCGGTCTTTTCAGCAAGGCGATCGAAACTGGAACCCAGGCGACTGGCAAGAGCGGTGGTGACTGGTTGGCCCACTTCTATCTCGGTCAGGCTTACACCAGCAATGGTCAATTTCAAGACGCGGTCGCGCCGCTCGAGCAGGCGAAGAAGAAGACCACCAAACCCGACGATCTCAAGATGATCTGGAAGCAGTTGGGCTTTGCCTACGAGAAGCAGAAGAAGTACGCGCAGTCGATCGACGCTTATCAGAACGCCGGCGACCAGGGAGCGGTGGCGCGTGTCAAGGAAAACGAGGAAACCGATCGCTTCAACCAAGAGGTCGAGCAGCAGAACGCGGAAATCGAGAAGATGAAGAAAGAAGCCGCGGAGCTGGAGGCTGAGCTCAAGGCCCTCGAGCAGGGTGGCGGCCGATAGGCCGTCTCAAATCCTTCCTTTCAAAGAGCGTAGCGCAAGGCGCTACGCTCTTTTGGTTTTGAGCCTGATCAATCTTCCCACTCGGGCGTTTCGGCGGTTTGTCCGAGATCTTCCCGGCGCAGCGACGCGACGGCGCCCACTAGACCGGCGAGCCCTCCGAGACCGATCAGCGCCAGGAGCTCGCCCAAGGATAAGAATTCGTCGACCAGGAGGCTGAGCGCGGCCTGAGCCCAGCGCTCGACGACAAAAGCGTGGGTGGCAGCGAGAGCGCCAGTGGCAGCGACGCCCCCGGCGAGACCCTGGAGCAGGCCTTCCACGTAGAAGGGGCCACGGATAAAGAACTCGGTGGCGCCGACTAGACGCATGACGGCGACCTCATCACGATAGAGGTACGCGGTGAGGCGAATGACGCTCGAGATTGTGAAGACGGCCGTGGCGAGCAGGATGAGGCCGAGCACCAGGCCCAGGGCCTCCAGCGCGAAGACCACCGTTTCGAGTTGGCTGAGCCAGTCACGATCATCGTCGATCGCAGAGACGATACCATCGGCCCGAAGCTCATCGACCCAGGCCTCCAGAGTGCCTGGATCGTCGGTCTTTTGCCGCGCTATCCGGACCTCGAAGGAGGCCGGTAGCGGATCTTCATCCCAGCCCTCGAGCAAGTCACTCAGACTGGGAAATGCCTGACGGAACCTTTCGTGGGCCTTCTCAGAAGTAATGACCTCAGTTTCGAGCGTCCAGGGAACGTCCGCGATGCGCTTCTTCAGGTCCGCGATCTCCTCCGGACCCGCCTCGGTCTGAAGGTAGATCACGATCTTGCTCTCCCTCTGCCAGGTCTCGACCAGCTGTCGGAGATTGCCGCTGACTAACAGGAAGACGCCGCCCAGGAACAGACTGACGGCGATTGTCGTGACCGCCAACAAAGAGATCTTCCAGCTGCGGACCAGACTCAGGCTGGCCTCGCGAAAGAAGTAGACGATGGCCTGTAAAAACGTCACGCTTCGTTCTCGGAGTCTGTCACGCTCGCCGCATCGTCGGCCTCGCCGATTTCACCCGCGACGTCGTGATCCTTGACCAGTTGGCCGCCGTCGAGGGTCAGGACACGGCCCCCCACACGGTCGATGAGCTCCCGATCGTGGGTTGCGAAGATCACGGTCGTGCCTTGTTCGTTGATATCGAGCAGAAGTCGCAAGATGTCGTTCGAGAGATCCGGATCGAGGTTGCCCGTCGGCTCATCCGCGAGCAATATTTCGGGGCGGTTGATCAGGGCGCGGGCAATCGCTACTCGCTGCTGCTCACCGCCGGAAAGCTGCAAGGGGAACGCGTTCATACGATGCGCCAGGCCGACCTGGCGCAGAGATTCATAGGCGAGAGCCTTCTGTTCCTTGAAGGTCAGGCCGAGAATGCGAGGCAGGTAACAGACATTCTCGAAAACCGTCTTGCGTGGGATCAACCGAAAGCTCTGGAAGACTACTCCGATCGTCCGTCTGAGGAACGGAACTTTGCCCCGAGGCAAGGACGAGACATTGCGTCCGTTGACCAGGATGTTGCCGGAGCTGGGCATCTCCTCGCAGTAGATCAACTTCAGGAAGGTCGTCTTGCCGGCGCCGCTCGGACCCGTCAGGAAGACCATCTGCCCCCTGTCGACCCTCAAGGTGACGTCGTCGAGACCGATCTGGTCGCCAGGATAGCGTTTGGTGACGCTGAAGAACTCAATCAAGGGAGAGTTAGTTTATAGAATCGAGTATGACCTTTGAGCGGTGTCGAGTCGGTGGATTCTCGGGTTGGCGATCGCGTCAGGGAGCGGTCGAGGTCTTTTTCGGGGGAAAGGGGCCAGCTGGTTTGAAGCTCGAGGTAGCTCTGGACCGAATCCTGCCGGAGGGTGTGGAGCCTTCGTGGCTGAGCCAAGTCCACTCGGCGACCGTGCTCAACGCCCGTTCGGGGGAAAGTGGTCGGGGTGACGCTCTGTTGACGCGGCGCCGCGACATGGCATTGGCGGTAGTGACGGCTGATTGCGTGCCGGTGCTCCTGGCCAACGATCGAAGCATCGCCGCAGCGCATGCCGGTTGGCGCGGCATCGCGCAGTCGATCCTTCCAGAGGCCTTCGAACGGCTCGCCGAGCAGAGCTCAGCACCGGTCACGGCCTGGATCGGGCCAGCGATCGGGGCGTGTTGTTACGAGGTCGGTGGTGACGTGGCACGCGAGGTCTGTGCGGCAAGCGACGAGGCCGTCGCTGTCGACGGCCCGCGAGGGCGCCCTCACCTCGATCTTACTCGGGCGGCTCGAATTCAACTTGAACGCTGCGGCACCATACGGGTGTCCGCGGTCGATGTCTGCACCCGCTGTGACGAGGCTCGTTTGTGGAGCTACCGCCGGGATGGAGTCGGCGCTGGCCGCAACATAGCCGCCATCTGGCGTCGCTCAGTGGCCTGAACGGCGGCGCTGAGATGGGAAACCGCGTGGCTCACGCCCCGGAGCCCGCAGCTGGCCGCACGCGGCGCTGACGTCGTCACCACGCCGTTTGCGTACGGTGGCAGTCATGCCCTTGGCGTTGAGACGTTTCCTGAAAGCCTCGACCCGGCCCGTCAGCGAGGGTTTCATCGTCCTGTCCAGGACCGGGTCCGGATTCAGGGGAATGAGGTTGACCTTGGCCGGTAGGTGAGAGAGTAGGCGCACCAGGGCGTCAGCATCGGGCAAAGCGTCGTTGAAGTCGCGAATCAGGAGGTATTCGAACGTCAAGCGCTCCTTAGATTCGAGCGGGTAGCGCGACAGCGCGGCCAACAGGTCGGAGAGCGGGTAGCGCTGATTGATCGGCATGAGCCGATCGCGTCGTTCGTCGTCGGGCGCGTGAAGCGAGATGGCAAGGCGCGGTCTCTGTCGCCATTGGGCGAGCGCCTCGATTCCGGGGATGACTCCGGCGGTTGAGATGGTGATTCGCCGCCGGGAAATCTGTTCCATGAGAATCTGCAGCGAATCGCTCAGATGCTCGAGATTGAGCAGAGGTTCACCCATGCCCATGAACACGAGATTGAGGCCATGGGTACCGGCCCGCGGCTGATTTCGAACAGTGAGCACCTGGGAGACAATCTCCGCTGAAGTCAGGTTTCGACCCCCTCCCCAATAGCCCGTGACACAGAACTTGCAGGCCAGGGCGCAGCCCGCCTGGCTGGAGATGCACAAGGTTCGGCGACGGCCGTCGGGGATGTCGACCGCCTCTATCGTCGCTCCGTCCGCCAACCTGAAGAGGTACTTTTCAGTGCCGTCCGCGGAGCAATGGCGCGCCGCGACCTCGGGCGATCGGATCGCGAAATGTTTCTCTAAGCGGCTCCTGAGCTCCTTGCTCAAGTCAGTCATGCCGGCGAAATCAAGTACGCCACGCTCGTATAAGGCGCGGTAGATCTGAGTCGCCCGGTAGGGCTTGTCGACATAGGGCGCAAGCGCCTCGGCCAGGCGATGGCGAGGCAGGCCGAGGAGATTTCGCCGCTGCCGCCCATTCTCGCCCCGGGGCGCGCGGGCCGGCTCGGGCATGCCTTCTCGTTACGGCGTCCGGCGTCGTCGACCCGGGCGGGTCGCGTCGATGCCGACCGACTCCAAGAACGTCACATCGCCCTTGTTGAGCCGAAAGCTCGGTGTGCTGGAGGTGGACTGGCCGGAGGTGAGCTCGACCTGGGGACCGCTCTCGCCTTCCTTGCGATCGAGTACCAGGTGGAGGGAATACCCGCGATGTCTGATCTTTCGTACGTTGTCCGCGGCCTCGGGCGAAGCCGCGATGGCGCGCACGAGATCATTGCCGAGATCTCGCAACGTCTTTTTCAGGTCGTTGTCGACGGACATCGTTGAGATTTCCCAGGCGAAGCATTCGGAGCGTGGTCCGAGTGCCGCCGCCAACACGCGTGCATTTTTCCTCTCCGAACCCCCATGGCTCGGTGCAGGAGTCGTTAACTGTTTTCCTCTTCCGAGGCCTCGGACAGGGGCGGGTTGGAATCGCCTTTCAGTCCTGACTTGAAGTTGCTGATCGCCTCGCCGAGTCCCCTGCCGAGTTGTGGCAATCGCGATGCTCCGAAGAGCACGACCACGATCAGCAGGATGATCACGAGCTCTTGGAATCCCAGAGTGGGCATTTTGGGCTCCTTTCTTACGGGCCGTAGGTGGCCGCCTAGATGCAGTTTAGCAGAAACCGACGAGTCACTACGGCCCTGTTGGCGCCAGAATGGCAGCCGATAGGCCAGCAGGCTAAAGAACGGCCACTCAGGCCTTACCTTCTTGAGGCTGGGTCAGACCAAGAGTCTCGCTAGTGGCGCTGGTGCGCCAGACCTGCTGGTGATGGTCGATGTAGACACCGAGCACCTTCTCGACGTAACGCTGAGTCTCGCGGAACGGCGGTAGCCCGCCGTAGCGGCGGACGTTCGCGGGGCCTGCGTTGTAAGCGGCCAGGGCCAGCTCCAGATCGCCCTCATAGAGATCCAACAGATAACGCAGATAGCCAGTGCCGATGTCGATGTTTCGGGTCGGATCGCTCAAGGTTTCGAGCGGAGTGGCGCCTGCCGTAGCGGGCATCACCTGCATCAAGCCGACCGCGCCGCGACGGGATATCGCGCAAGGATCGAAGCTCGACTCGATCTCGATGATCGCGGCGACCAACAAAGCATCGACGCCGTGGGCTTGAGCGGAGGTTCGAATCGTGTCTCCGAAGGGTACTGAGGCCAGGCGTTCATGACGGGTCTCGTCGTCGAGGTAGCTACGGAAAACATCGAAGCTTGCCGCGCGCGCGCGAATCGTTCGCCGCAGCGGTACTTCAGCGACCGGTTCTTCGTCGGCAATCCACTCAACGAGCTCTTCGAAGAGCGCGATTTCGGTTGCGCTCGGAGCGTCCGCCATCAGAGTTTCGACGGCCATGGAGTTCGACGTGGTTGTCGAGGGCGATAGACATAGAATCAAGAAGTGCAGCGCCGCCAGGAGCGCGACACGTGAGTGTCCTCTTGGCATTGTCTTTCCTCTTCGATTGTTGTTTTGAGAGGCGCTCCGACGACGGGTGATCGGAGGCCGAGGTGTCGAGCCACGGGGCTCGATCAGTGATGAAGACGTAACAGGGTGTTCTGACGGACATCAGGCAAGTGAAATTGAAGTTGCTGCGATTGCAGCAAGAATCGCGCCGGATTGCGCGAGCGAAAGCGCCGGGTGGCGCGGGGAGATCAGGTCTTGAGAGTCGTGCCGGGCTGAAAGCCCCGATCGGGCACGTCGATACCGAGGCTCGATACCTTGTTGCGCAGCGTATTGCGGTGCACTCCAAGCCTCCGAGCGGACTGACAGAGATTGCCGCCATTCGAGCGCAGTGAAGCGCTGATGAACTGGCGCTCGAATTCCTGACGCGCCTGCTGCAGGGTAACCCCCTGCTTCACGAGCTCGTCGACGATCAGCGTCAATCCATCTTTGAGGTTTCTTCTGCCCATAGGTGATGCGACCGGGAAATCAATCAGCAAAAGCGCCAGCCAATGAGAGCCTACTTGAGGCTCAAGGCATCGCCGACGAAGACAGTGTAGCGCGACCGAAGGATACGTGCCAGCGCTGTCTTTTCGAACACGGATAGTACCGCAAGCTCACCCAACACGGTCGGCGGGAAGCCCCGCCGACCGCGTCGATAGATCGTGAAGATATCGCCCGGCGCCATGTCTTCCTCGTCTCCGTGGTCGATGTACACCAGATAACCGGCACCGAGAGTCAGGAGCTTATCCCAGGCGATGATGATGGTCGGAGCTCCCTCGAGCTCTTCATCGGCCACCGGGAAGTTAGCCGGACGAAGCGGCGTCATCTTCCTGAGCGGCACGGGCTCAGGCTCGAAGATCTTGAGCGCTGTCCGCACCGGAATCGGCGTGCACAACTGCACGATTTCGGCGATCGAAGTCTCAGGTTGCGATGAAAGCACCCGAATCCGGCCGAGGTACTTGTACAAGCGGCCCAGGAGCTTTTGATCCTCAGGATGAACGACCTTCTCAGACGGTTGGACCGCGGTCAACAGCTCTCCGGGGGACAGGCCGTCGTTGCGGCCACCGTCGATGTAGACGATGTCACCGAGACCGAGGCCGTACTTCTCAGTACTTGCCTTGCCGTGGATTCCTTCAATGACGGAGTTGCTGCCGGGATCGAGGGTGGGTGTCAAAAACTCGTATTCCGAGCCGGCGATCCGATAAGCAAATTGCTCACGGAGGTCTCCGATATAGCCGGTGCAGTAGATGTCGGACTCGTAGCCCAGCGGTACCGGGCCTTCAGGGCTTGCAAACCTCTCCCTGCCGGTGAGGGAGAACAGGCCATTATCGGACTCGGGTGCATCCTCAAGCACGGTATCGAAAGGATCATCCGTCGCCGGTTCCCCGACTGGAAACTCGGCAACGTCTCCGATCGGCGCGCCAGCGATACCGTCAGCATCTGCGAAGGCTTCTGGCACCGCCGCCCCGCTCAGATAGAGAGGGTCTCCCGGGTAGATCCAGTGAGCATCCAGGATGTACTTGTTCTGGTCCCAGATCTGAGGCCAGAGGTGGGGATCACCGAGCATGCGTGAGGCGATGCTCCAAAGCGAATCGCCCTGCTGGACGATGTAGACCTGGGTGTCTGGAGGAGCCTGCTCCGGCGGCGACCAGGCGGTCCAATGATCCTGCACCAGATGCAGCTCGCCCGGGGGTTGCTGGGCCTCGGCCGCTGATGGACCGAAAAACACAACCAGGCAAAGAACAAGAAGCCATCCTCGATTGCTCATCACGCGACCTCCCGACGGCAGGCTTGCACTCCGTAGTTGGCGAGCGGGGCGATTCGTAGTGCCAAACTGGCCACTTCCAGGTACATCCCAGCGCGATGCTCTCTGCGCCCCTCCAGGGCGAGGTGAAGATTCTCCATAGAGACGTTACTATACATCGATTGAGTGGCCAAACGCCAAGCTATCTCGTTTTGCTTCCGACTGTCAAGAAATAGGTGCACAAAAGTTTGTGCAATCGCCGGCTGCCTCGCCCGGAAGGCTGGGCGATGAGGCGGCTGATCAGCGGAGCTCAGCCAAGCGTTCGTGCGCCTGTGCAGCGGCCGCCGATTCCGGATAGCGCCCGACGACCTCTTCATAGGTGCGTTTGGCCTGTTGGGGGTCGCCCAGGGACTCCAGGCACTTGCCGGCTTTAAGTAGAGCGTCGCTGACCTTATTGCTATGCGGGAAGCGTTCCACGGTACCGGAGAAGGCCTCGAGGGCCGAGCTGAACTCTCCACGAGCATACCGGGATTCCCCAATCCAGAAGAGGGCGTTGTCCGCCAGATCCGTTTGCGGGTACAGCTCGAGATAGCGGTGGAAGCGCTCTTCTGCATCGCTATAGCGCTTTTGGTGAAAGAGGGCGTAGCCTTCGTCGTAGAGTTCCTGGGCGTCCGCCGTCGGAGGCGTAGCCGTTGTCACCGGTGCCTCGGAGAGCTCCGCCGAACCGCTCTCGCCCGAGATCTCCGTCGGAGAGGCTGCCGGTTCGGGTGCCGCTTCGTCCGCTATCGGCTCGGCCACGACTACCGGCGGAACTTCGAGGTCGGACTCTTCGATCTCGTGGTCGAGGCCGATCGTCTCCGGCGACGTCGGCTCGACTTCGGTAGGTTCAGGCTTGGAGCACCTCTCGGCCGTCTTCCGAGCCTCCTCGAGCTCAGCCCTGAGGCGATCGATCTCACGCTTCAGACGTTTGCTGTCGACCTCAGCGACAGTCGCTCGCTGTTGTAGCTCCACCACCCGCTGCTTGAGCGCGGCGATCTCTTGCTCTTTCGCCGACGGGCCGGCCAGAGTGTCGGGGCCCGTGAAAGCTATCGCCGCCGACAAGATCGCCAGCCACAAGATTCGAGAAGATGTCGTTTCGTCGGCTCGCATTGAATCAACCGGCCTTCTTGGCCGCCTTCACGACTTGCTTGGTGAACTCTTTCTCGAATTTATCGATCTTGTCGACATAGGGGCTGTCAGGGAAATCCCGGCGGAGTGTCTCGAACGCGCGGTCGCCATCGTCCTGCTGACGGCAACGGCGGTAGGCGACGCCGAGGTTGAAATACACGGCGTCCAGCTGATCGAAATTCGGATATCGCTCCGGGACATCCTCCAGGCGGTTGATCGTCGCCTGGCAGATACCCTGGCCGTAGAACTTCGCATAGAAGTCGCCGATGACCAACTCGTGGGCCGCGAGCAGGTTGTCGACGTTCCGGATCTCCTGGCGCGCTTCCGGAATGTACTCACTGTTGGGATACAGCCGCATCAACTCTTCGAATGCCCGTCGTGCCTCGAGGGTGACTTTCTGGTCGCGATCCGGCTTCTCGACCCGCCTGGCCAAGCAGCTGGCAACGCGAAACTGGGCGTAGTCAGCCTTGTCGCTGGTCGGGAAGCGATTGAGAAAATCCCGGTACTTGGCCTCGCACTTGATGTAGTTGTCCGAGCCACCGTGAAGATAGTAAGCGTCGGCGGCGAGCAGCAAAGCCTCGCGACCGCTGCGGGAATTGGGCTCGACCTCGAAGGCGTGGGTCAGGTGTCGCCGGGCCTTGAAGTACTTCTTTTCCCCCATATATTGCTTGCCGAGCTCGAGCGCCTCGGCGGCCGAGAGCCGAAGGATCGGATCGTCTCGTTTACCGCGGCAAGCAGTGGAGCTCAGCAGAACAGCCAGCAACATACAGACGAGCTTCGCCCAGGGCTGCCAAGGCGCACCGGAGGAGTTAGCAATCAGAGATATGCGGTCGTACTTCATGCCGTTGACTCCGCTTTTTGCCGGAGCTGACGCATCGCGGCTGCTGGGTCTTGTTGTCGGAAAATGGCCGATCCAGCGACGCAGACCTCGACGCCCGAAGCTACAACCTGATCAATGTTGCTGAGCCCGACGCCGCCGTCCATCTCGATCGTGACCGGGAGCTTACGCTGCTCGATCATCTGGTGCAAACGCCGCGCCTTTTCCAGCACGTAGGGCAGGAAGTCCTGACCCCCGAATCCGGGGTTGACCGACATCAGAAGCACGAAGTCGAGCCCGGGCAAAATCTCGGTGATCACTTCGATCGGCGTCGCCGGGTTGAGCGCGACTCCAGCCTTGGCGCCGGCGTCGCGAATGCGCGCCAGTGTGCGATCCAGATGGGTGGCCGCTTCCCAGTGGACCGAGACCCAAGCAGCTCCCGCATCGAGGTAGGCGTCGAGCAATCGGTCGGGTTCCTCGACCATGAGATGGACATCGATCGGCAGCTTGGTGCGCGCCGCCAGAGCCTTGAGCACGGGTATTCCGAAAGTCAGGTTGGGCACGAAGTGGCCATCCATGACGTCGTAATGCACCACATCGGCACCACCCGCATCGCATAGTTCGAGCGCACCAGCCAAGTCGGCCAGGTCGGCCGCGAGAAGTGATGGAGCGAGTTTCATCGTGTTCCACCTAGATTTGCCGTTGAGTTCTGCTCAGTGGTCGAGTCCGGAGACTCCTCCGACTCCACACCTTCGACTTCGAGCGTCGGTTCCTCCGGCGCCACGACTCCGAGTGCGATGACGTCGCCGCGATGCAGGGGATGGCCCGCGAGGGGGTACTGGCGCAGCACGGTACCGGGAGCGACAGGATAGGTTTCGTAGCTGACTCGACCGAGTCGAAAGCCACGCTGTTCGAAATACTTCCTGACCTGCTCGTAGTCCTGATCGACAAGGTCTGGCATCACGAATGTCTCACTCCGGTTCTCCAGGGCCAGAAAAAGGTCAATCGAGGCGTCACGTTCCGCTCGCGCGCCTCCGGCAGGTTCCTGTGCAACCACGATGCCAGGTGCCCCCTGTTCCGAAAAAACGTTGATCGCGCGTCCGACATTCAAGCCGGCGGCCGCCAGCGTCACTTGGGCCGCTTGAAAAGCCGTGCCGACCACCGTCGGTACCTCGATGCGTTGCGGCCCGAGGGACATGATCACCGTGACGGTGACACCTCGTTTGACCAGGGTCCCGGCCCGCGGGCGCTGAATCAACACGTGTCCCGCGGGCATCTGCTCGTCGAAACGCTCCTCGGACCACTCCAGGCGCAACCCCTGATCCGCGAGCAGCGCTTCGGCATCGTCTTCGCTCAGACCAAAAAGCTCGGGCGTCGAAGTCACGCCTCGACGGACGAACTGGCTGAAAGCGAAGTAGGAGACCAGGGCAAAGACCGCGGTCAATAGTCCCAGGTAGCCCAGGCAACCGGCGGCTCGTGCAAGCTTGCGCCACATGACTCTCAGTCTACCATCGGCCCATGGATTCGAACCTTGCTCGAATCCTGGCCTGGCCCCTCTTTCGGGGAGCCCAGCCCCTCGGATAAGCCAAGTCGAAAGTCGTTGTCTGTCTGCTCATCTAAACGAAGTGTCTATGGGTTTAGACGATAAGAGGGATGGGCGTGCATTCTGAGCTTATGAGCCCGCGAACAGCGCGGGCAGGTTCTTCGACAGGTCGAAGAAGATGACCACCGCCATCAGGGTCATGAGCATCATGAACCCGAGCTGGGTGATGCGTTCCTTGATTCCCAGCGACAGGTCGCGGCGCAGCAGGCTTTCGACCAACAGGATCGAGATGTGTCCGCCGTCGAGCACCGGGATCGGCAGCAGGTTCATGAAGCCGATCGAGATCGACAAGAAGCCGATGGTGTAGAGCAGCTCTTTAAAACTGCGCTGGGCCGCGCGGCCGCTCCAGGCGGCGATCTCGATCGGGCCCGACAAAGCGCTCTTGGGTGCGATCTCATTGGTCAGCAGCATGCCGAGCAGCTGGACGCTCTTATCAACAATCTCGATGTTGTACTTGACGGATTCGACGATCGCCTCAGCGATCGACAACCGGCGGTAAGAGCCGAGCTCGACTCCGATCCTGCCCTTGCCTTCGACCTCCTCGGGAATCACCCGCAAGGTCAGTTGTCGTTCCTGGGCGCCCGAAAAGAGCGACATCTCCCGGCGTAAAACCTCGATGTCGATCGGGGTTGCGGCGTGGCCCTGGACGTACTCGATGAAATCTTCAACGTTGCTCATCAAGCGTCCGTCGACACGTCGAACCTCGTCGCCGGACTTGAAGCCCGCGCGCATCGCCGGGCTATCGGGCACGATCTTGGAGAAACGCAGCAGCAGCTTCGGGTAGATGCCGGCATCACCGAACTCGTATCGAGGCACGATCTGCGGGGTGACGATCGTTTGGATCGTGGTGCCGTCTCGCGTCACCTCGACCTCCACCGGTCGTTCCGGTGAGGTCGCGAACACGAACGCGACCTCCTTCCACTTGTCGACCGCCTCGCCGCTGATTCGGACGATTCGATCGCCGGGCTGAAGGCCCGCGGCCTCGCCGGCCGAGCCCTCCTCGACCACTCCGATCACCGTCGGGATCTCCTGCATGGCCTGCATTTCGATGCCGGCCATGAACACACCGGCGATCAGCAGGATTGACAGGACGACGTTCATCGCCGGGCCCGCCAGATAGACCAGGATGCGTTGCCAGCGCGGCTTTGAAAGGAAATCGCTGGAGTCACCCGTACGCTCCTCCGGCAGCTCGCCGCCCATGCGCACGTAACCGCCGAGAGGGATGACCGACAGCCTGTAGTCGGTGCCCCCGCGTTCAAAACCCCAGAGCCTCTTACCGAATCCGAGTGAGAAGACCATCACCCTGACGCCAAAGAGCTTCGCCACCACGTGGTGGCCGAGCTCATGGACGAAAACGATGGCTCCGAGGGCAAAAAGGAACGCGGGAACGCTGGTGAGAAAGGCTTCCATATTGTGAGAGAGGGGTTGAGTTACAACTCAGGGGTTTGAGTTGTAGAGGCGACTAGGGTGGTAGAGGCGACTAGGGTGCGAGTAAAGACTCAACGCCGAAGGTGTGCAACCCTACCACGTACACCGGCGTCGCCAGCAGCATGGCGTCCAGCCGATCGAAGAATCCGCCGTGACCCGGAAGCAGGTTGGAGGAGTCTTTGATCCCGGCCCCGCGCTTGATCACCGACTCCATGAGGTCACTGAGCTGCGCCGCGACCGAAGTCAGGGCGGCGACGACGAGCAATTCCGGCACGACCTCGCCCAGGCGCCAGTGGCTCCAGACCGCCATCGCCAGCACGGCTGCCACCAGCCCCGCGGTCGACCCCTCCCAAGTCTTCTTCGGGCTCACTCCGGGCGCCAGCTTATGGCGACCGATCGCCCTGCCGATCGCCCAGGCCGCGGTGTCTCCGAGCCAGACAATGGCCAGGAGCGCGAACAGCAACCATGGATCGTAGGCCTGCAGCCAGAAAACGAGGACCGGGGGCACGGCGAAGAGCGGCGTCGCAAAGGCCAGAATACCCATCGTGGCCAGACCGTCGCGGACGTCGGTATGAGTCAGGAGAGCCGTGCAGCCGGCCAGAGCCACGATCCAGCTGATCGCCGCCGCCAACCACCAGGCGGGAATGGCCTGGAGGCCGCTTTCCAGGAGCAGAAACCCCGCGACCGACGTGATCGGAATCCACACCAGGAGGCTTTTAAGCGGTGCGGAGGGTGTGATGTGGCGCGCCATCGGCAGTAGCTCGACCGCGGCCATCCAGAAGACCGCGAGAAAGACCGCGAAGGAGAGGGCTCCCTTTGCGAAGAAGACCACCGACAGGGCCACCGGCAACGCGATCAGCGCCGTCAATATGCGGCGGCCGGTGGAGCTCACGACGGAGGTCTCTTCTCTAGCATGACGGCAGAACCTACCATAATCATGGCTCATACCCCCCCAGGGGCTGCCACCGCGGCGGGTAGATGACGCGTTCGAGCACCAGTCCCCGGGCCGCGGCACTCGGGCCGGCTTCGGATCGCGGTCGGCCGGCGAGAAGATCAGGGATCGACTCCGGTCGCCGACGGCCGGTGCCGACCTCGAGCAGGGTCCCGACCATCGCCCGGACCATGCCGCGAAGGAATCCGTCGCCGGTGAAGCGCAGGACAAGCTCGCGGTCGTGCTCGTCGAGGGTGGCGGCGAAGATCCGGCGCCAGGGTTGAGAGTGGCTGCCGCCGGCCTCCGATAAGGCGGTGAAGTCGTGGCGACCGAGCAGGGTCGCGGCCGCGATTCGCATTCCGGAGACGTCAAGCTCTCGGGGAGCGGGCATGACGAAGGGTGCCTCGAGGGGCGGCACGACGCGGCCTCGAAACAGGCGGTAGAGATATTCTTTGGCCAGGGCCGACTTGCGGGCATGGAAGCCCGCGGGCATCCGATGTGCGGCCAGCAACCGTATATCGGAGGGCAGCCGATGATTGGTGCCGTGGACCAGACCCTTCTCAGGGAAAGGTTCGTTCAGGCGCAGGTGCGCTGTCTGGCCGCGAGCGTGCACCCCGGCGTCGGTTCTTCCGGCACCGTGGATCGACACAGAGAAGCCGAGCAAGTCGCTGAGCGCGTCTTCTACCACCTGCTGAATTGCCAGCGCGTTGGTTTGTCGCTGCCAGCCGGCGTATGAGGCCCCGCGGTAGGCCAAAGTCAGTCGATAGTCCATCGCGAGAAAATCAGGAGCCAGAAAAACGGAATCCAGATCCCGAGGTAGAACCAGGGGAAAAGCGGTACGTCCAAAAGTTGCGGCATATAAGACAGGGGCATGAGAGCGGAAAGCGCGAGCCATGCCCGATGCCGGGCGAGCGCGGCCCAGGGCAGCACCCAGAGGAGATACCACGGGTAGACCGTGGCAGCACACAAGATCAGGCCACCGAAGAGCGCGCCAGTCCCCAAGACCGGATGACGGGCCGAGAGACTCAAGAGCACGAAACCGGAAAAGGCCGCCGCGAGCAACAGCTTGGCCAGGAACTGGGGATAAGCAAATGGGTAGAAACGGTTCCAGAAATCATGTTCGCCAGTCAGCAGTTTGAGATCTTCGAGACCGCGTTTGACGATGTCATCAAGAGCGATCCAATCGAACGCGCGCCACAGCGGCTCGAAGAACGGCCCGTTGAACTCCCATGAGACACCGTAGGTGACAAGACCCGGCGGCACGCCACCGGCAGGCACGACAACCGGCAGCATGAACAGCGACACCAGCCCGACCGCGGCGATCAGGTACACCCCGGGGCGAGTGCTCTGGCGTGCCCACATCGGCAGTGCGACCAGCGGCACGAGCTTCGACAACACGCCGGCTGCCGCTGCCGCCGCCGCGGGGCCGGGCCGGCGGGCGGTGAGGAAATACACACCGGCCACCGACGCGGTGACGACCATGGCGTCGACGTGTCCCATACCGGCGACCTCCAGGCAAACCAGTGGGTTCCAGCAGTACCAGATCGCGCGGCCGGCGGGGAGCTTGAGTCGGCGAGCGATTCGGATCAGCCACCAGCAACCGACGAGCTCGATGAGAGCGAGTAGAATCTTGATGCTCAGCAAAGGGCGAGGCAGGACGCTGGCGGCGCTGAAGGTGGCGAGTGCCAGCGGCGGATATACTGTCGGCACCTGTCGATGGGGCATTCGCTCCCAAACCTCGTCACGCAGGGATTCCAACTCCGGCGCTTCCGGCGCCAACAAATACGGATTCAGACCCGATCGCACCACTTTCCCGTCCCAGGTGTATCGGAGAACGTCATCCGACAAGGTCGGAGGCAGAAGTAGCAGCAGGGCACGCAGGATGACCGCGACGCCCAGGATCGTAGGAACGGCGGCGACATGCTCGAGACGCCTCGCCGCTCGAAAGTAGAACGCAAAGGCGAGGAACAGCAAGATCAGCGTCAGAAGAGGTCTTTTTGCCAGATCGGCAGTGGCGGCAAGCGCCAGATGCGTCGCGACCAGCGGCGCCACGGCGCTGACCAGACTCCGGTTGCTGACCAGACCTTGGTTGCTGACCAGACCCCGGTTACGGACCTGATCGAGGAGAACGGCGAGCGATGAACGAGTGGTTGAACGGGTCGATCCTGGCACTCTACTACCTGATTCTGGGGGTGCTGGCCTGTTATGGAGTGCATCGCCTGGCGTTGGTGATCACCTTCTGGCGTACCGGGCGCGCTCTCCCGCCGCCACCGGAGGCGCCGGATGAGTGGCCGATGATCACCGTCCAGTTGCCGATCTTCAATGAGAAATACGTCGCCGAGCGGCTGATCGAGGCGGTGTGCGACTTAGACTACCCGCGCGATCGGCTTGAGATCCAGGTGCTCGACGACTCGACCGACGATACCGTCGATCTGGTCGCAGGCCTGGTGGAACGTAAACGCGGCCAGGGGCACGATATCCATCACGTCCATCGTCGCGACCGGTCGGGCTTCAAGGCCGGAGCTTTGGCCGCCGGCCTCGAGCAAGCTCGCGGCGAGTTGGTGGCGGTCTTCGACGCCGACTTCGTCCCCTGTCCCGAGTTCCTGCGCCGCAGCGTGCCCCACTTCGCCGACGAACAGGTCGGCATGGTGCAGGCGCGCTGGGGTCATATCAATCGTGACTATTCACTACTCACCCGCGCCCAGGCGATTCTCCTCGACGGCCATTTCGTGGTCGAGCATGCCGCACGCCACCGCGGCGGGTGCTTCTTCAATTTCAACGGTACCGCCGGTCTCTGGCGTCGCCAGGCGATCGAGACCGCTGGTGGCTGGACCCACGACACCCTGACAGAAGATCTCGACCTCTCTTATCGGGCCCAGCTCGAAGGCTGGCGGTTTCTCTACCTGCCGGACCTGGTGGTCCCCGCCGAGCTCCCGGCGGAAATCAACGCGTTCAAGAGCCAGCAGAATCGCTGGGCCAAGGGTTCGGTGCAAACCGCCCGCAAGTTGCTCGGTACCGTGCTGCGTGCGCCGATCCCGTGGCGTGCCAAACTCGAAGCCTTCGTGCACTTGACCGCCAACTCGACCTATCTGTTGATGGTCTTTCTTTCGCTGCTGGTGTTTCCCGCCATGGTGCTGCGCCGAGGCGAAGAGATGTGGAAGCTGCTCGCCATCGACCTGCCGCTCTTCGGCGCCGCGACCGTTTCGGTGATGCTCTTCTACGCCGTCAGTCAGCGGTCTGCCGTCAGCCCGGACCAGGTGGAGCCGAACGAGCATTGGAGTCGGCGCTTGTGGCAACTGCCGGCGGTCATGGGGCTGGGCATCGGGCTGGCGATCAACAACGCGCGTGCCGTGATCTCGGGCCTGGCCAACGACGGCGGAGTCTTTCATCGAACGCCGAAGTATCGCATCGAAGGCCAGCGAGACGGCTGGGCGGAAAAGCATTATCGCTTGCCGCACGACGTGACGTTCTACCTGGAGATGGCTTTCGCCTTCTACTTCCTGATTTGCTTCATCGCCGCCGTCAGACTCGAGATGTGGCTCTCGATCCCGTTCCTCTTTCTCTTCCTGCAAGGTTACTGGCACATGTTCTTGATGGGGCTCGCTCCTCTTCTGCCGCGGCGGCGGTTGCCGGCGGCGTCAGCGGCTCGATAGACCTCTCCGCGCTCGAGGGCTCGAGGGCTCGAGAGCTCGACTCAGAATAGAGTCATTTGCTCCAGAACGGGCGCCACCAGCGATGTCGGCGAGGCGTCTGTTCTCGATCCGCTTCCGCCTCGAGCTCATCGAGAGGCGCGGGAATCAGCGCGACCGCGCCCTTGCCCAGCTGGACGGCGAGAATCTCGGTTTGCTGAGTCCGTGCCTCGGGATCGCTGGATAGCAGTTCCTCGAGCCGGGTTTGCCCGTCGATTCGGCCAAGAAACTCGCGTTCAGAATTCGTCATGCTCGGCCAAGTGTCGCGATTCGGCTCGGTCGCCCAGATCGGTACCAGGCCGCCGACCACGGCGAGTGGGATGGTGTCGGTCTGGACCTGGGAAAGCTGCTCTTCAGCGGCCTGTTCGAGCAGTAGATTCGACAGCGGCAGCTCGTGGGTCGACTTCGGGGTTTCCTTGCCCTGGTCGAGGACTTTCAAAATCTTGTGCTGCGCCAGGGAACCGGCTTCGGTCAGGAAGCGAAAGTAAGAACCGCCGGTGAGCTTGTAGAGCTTGGCGATCGTCATCGCGCTGCGCAGCTTGCGAAAGATGGCGGCGCCCCGAGGCGTCAGATTCTCAGGTTCCTTCTCGGCTAACCGTCTCAGGAAGAGGTTGTCGTGGGCCAGGACTTCACGAATCCGCGTCAGTTCGTCGATCCAGCGGGTGCCTTCCAACACCAGACCCAGGGTGTTGATCGGTTTGGCCAGAATGTCTTCGGCCGGCGGCTGGTCGGACCTGAAAAAGAAGATGCCACGGTCCCAGAGGAAGACGTCGCAGACCAGATCTTCGATCTGCTCGGCCAGTGTACGTTCAACGATCGGACGCGAGAGAATGCCCTTCTCGACCAAAACAACCCCAAGACGCTTGCCCTCCTGCTGGCACTGCACCAGACATCGGGTCAAAACATCGGGACTGAGGTGGCCCTCGAGGAGCAGATGCTGGCCGTAGAACTCGGTCGTCGAGTCGGTCAAGCAAGCGACGATCTCGCCGCCCTCGAAATAGATTCGCTTTTCGCGGCTGCTGCGTCGCAGCACCAGGGCCCCCGTGCGCCGATCGTTGGCTGCCCAAGTCAGCAGCTCGGGAATCGGGAATGAGGCCAATCGGCCTGAGAATTCCATCAAGAGGAATCTTAACAAAGTCCGACCGCTCGGTTGGCTCGACGGTCAGACGGCTCATGAGTCAGACACGAGGAGTCGTACGTATTCACCTCGGAAAGACAGCCACCCCGGACAGACGGCGCCCTGCGCCCGAAATCCGTGGTTTGGTTTCCAGGACAGTGACAAGGATCCGGTTGCGCAATATGCTTCCATCACCATGAGACGATTTGACCTCCTACCGAAGAGTTGCCTCGTTTTCCTTTCGGCGTTGTGTGTCGCGACCGCGGCCAGCGCCGCGTCCCCGCCGTGCCGGCCTTGTGCCGGAGTACGGGTGACGGACCCCGCGACGATTCTCGAATCCCTCGCTGCCGAACCGGCGCTCGAAGGCGAAACACGCCTCTACGTCGCCTGGCCGACCGAGCTCGACGGCTCGGCCGACGCCGGCGCTTTCGAAGCCGTCCGCAAGGTCGGCGGAACGCCCTGGGCGATTGCCCGGTTCCTTACCCCGGCACCGGTCACCGAAAACCTCGAACAGCTCGAAGCCGAGCTTCAGGAGCTGGCGCGCCTGGCCAGGGGCTCCGGCGAGCGAGCCCACTTCCAGATCGCCTGGGCGGATGCTTCGGCGAAGCCGGCCGACTACGCCTTCCTGCTCAAACGCGCCGCGGTGGCGGTCACCGGCAGTCGAAGCGACGCCCGGGTGCTTGCCGGCCCGCTGGCGCCTGACGTCGCCGGCCTGCGCGCCCTTTATGCGGAAGAGATCGCCGCCTATGCGGACGGTGTCGCGCTGGAGCCGGCGTCCCAGGACGCATTGACGGCCGCGATCGCCGCCGTTCGCGAGCTAGACCCCGGCAAACCGATTGTTCTCGATGCCCTCGCCTGGCCCGAGGAGTCGGAACGTACCTTGGCGCAGGCCGCGGAATATGCCGTCGCCGGTTTCGGCGTGACGCTCTTCGAGCTGCAAGACCCATCCTCAGACCTCCGGCCGCTGAAGCTTTTGGCGCGCGAGTTCCAGGGCGACCTCTCCCACGATCCTGGAACGGTGCCGGCCGGCGCCGAGCGTGCGTGGACCTTCGTCCGCGGTGAGGATCTGGGGCTCCGGGTGATCGCCGAGACGCCGGCCGGTGCCGAGCAGCTGCGGCTCTTCTTCGACGACCCACAGCTGCGATCGCCGAGTACCGTCGACCTGGCGAGTGGTGAAGAAGGCTCGATCTTTGGCCAGCATCGGACGACCCGCGGCCTCGTGCTGCCGATCGACGAGCCGGGCCCGGTGGTGATGCTGCGCCTGGCGCGGATGACCGCCGCCGAGCTCGAGGGCCTCGAAGAGCGCCTGGAAGTCGCGGACGAGCGTCAGATGCCGGTGGAAGAGATCCTGCGCCGATTGCAGGCTTTCGAGGATGATCAGGCCCGGCGTCTGACCCACTATCAAGCGCGCAACATCCTGCACTTGCGCTTCCAGTCCGGGCCGGCGGCGATCGACGCCGCCTACGAGGGTGCCTTCTTCTTCCGTCGCGGCGAAGGCTTCGACTGGGTGTGGGAGAAGTTCTATCTTGACGGCGTCAAGTGGCGCAGCAAGAGAATCCCCCAGATTCCGCTGATCCAGCCCGAGAAAGCCGCGGTGTTGCCGCTGACGATCAACTTCACCAAGGAATACAGCTATCGGCTGCGCGGCACAGATACCGTCGAGGGGCGTGACTGTTGGGTGATCGACTTCAAGCCGCTGGCCGCGGCTCCGGGCCGGGGCCTGCATCAGGGCACCGTGTGGGTCGACCGTGAGATCTACGCTCGGGTGCGCACGAAGGCCATCCAGCTGGGCCTGGAAGGCGACGTCATCTCTAACGAAGAAACCATCACCTTCTCCCCCCTCGACGCGTCCGGTCAGCCGGCGCCCTGGTCGCGGGACAGCTTCTATCTTCCCCTGCGCGTCGTCGGCCAGCAGCTCTTGTCGGTCTTGAACGCCACATTGCCGGTGGAGACCGAGACCAAGCTGTCCGAGGTGCGAATCAACCCGGACGACTTCGACGTCAAGCGCCAGGAAGCCTACGATTCCGAGCTGACCATGGTGCGTGATACCGACCAGGGCATGAAGTACCTGAAGAAGGGGGACGACGGCGAGCGTGTTGTCGAGCAGGAGCCCGACACCAGCCGCTACTTCGTGGCCGCCGGCGTGTTCTGGGACGAGTCGACCGACTTTCCGATTCCGCTCGCCGGAATCAACTACCTGGATCTCGACTGGAAGGGTCGGGGCGACCAGCTCAATGTCTTCTTCGCCGGTCCCCTGTTGACCGTCAACTATGCGGAGCCACGACTCTTCGGCAGCCGCTGGGACGCCGGATTCAACGTCTTCGGTCTATTGATCCCCACCGGCGACGAGCTGTTTCGTGACGGCAGAGAGGTGCCGGAAGAAGAGATCGAGAGTCTCAATGGTTCGGTCGCCGTCTTCCTTGGCCGACCGCTCGGCAATTTCGCCAAGCTCGACTTCACCTACCGCGCGAGCTTCAGCAAGTTCGACACCGCCGACGACACCTCACCGGAGTTCGTGTTGCCGCAGGATACTCTGACGCACACACTCCAGGCCGAGTTGCAGTACAAGCGCGGCGGCTACCAGTTCGAGCTCCAGGGTAGCTACTCGAACCGCTCCGACTGGGATTTCTGGGGCTTGCCGGGCAACACCGAGTTCTCGTTCGACCAGTCGAAGTACGTGCGCTGGCAGGCAAGCTTCGCCAAGACTTGGTTCTTCAGCAAGTTCCGCACCCTCTCGATCGGCCTCGAGCACCTCGACGGCTCAGACCTCGATCGTTTCTCCCGCTACGACTTCGGCATCTTCGGTGACTCCTCCGTCGGCGGCTATCAGAGCGGCTTGGTGCGCGCCGATAGGGCCGACGGTATACACCTCGAGACCGGCGTCAATATCGCCAATGCGTTGCGCTTCGAGATCGAAGCCGACGCCGTATGGGCGACCAACGAGGAAACCGGTCTCGACAACGAGCTGCTGGCCGGCATCGGCATTGGCGGCTCGCTGGCGCTACCCTGGGACATGCTGACCAACTTCGAGATCGGCTATGCCCTCGACGGCCCGGGCGAGGGCGATATCGCGGCGCGCATCGTCTTCCTCAAGCTGTTCCCGGAGAAGTGGAAGCTCTGGGGCCGGAAGAAGAATAAGCAGAAGGCGTCGGAGTAGTCCACGACTCGACTTGAGCCGAGTGCCCGCGGTCTTCGGATCGCGGGCCGGTTAGCTGAAGACGACCGTCTCCTCAGTCGTGGACGAAGATCTCGTCGAGAGAGCTGGATTTCACCAGGCGTTCGCCCCACTTGAGCAGCTGATCCGCCTCCGCACCGTGGATTCGCTCCTCGATATCCGACGCCAGTGGACCATAAAGAAGATTCAGCTGCCGCAAGAGCAATTCGGCTTCGCCTTTGCGGCGTCCTTCAGCTTCGCCCTTCTCCCGCCACTCCGCAGTCCAATCGATAGAGTTTTGCGTGATCATCGGAATTACCTCCTCTAGCTTCTCCATTTTGGGAACGTTAGCGTCTGAAATCCGCGACGGCAAGAAAGTCCAGGATCCGGGCACGAAGCCGCGGATCAGGCATTCGACGAGGTACGGGTAAGAAAAGAGGAGCTTGTAGCCGCTGTCGTGGAGTCCCATAACGTCCTTTCGGTTGAGGTTGGCAGATCAAGGCGGATCGGCTTTCCGCCTCGGCGAAGTGAAGGCCCACTTCGCCATTTGAAAAGCGCCTCAACCTAAATAAGACGCAAAAGGGTTCTCCGTTCTGCAGTCAACGGCTTGGCCATTTTGCCTGACGCGCGTCAGGCTCGCTCGACAGCTGGGCTGTGCCGGTGCCTACTCTTTTTTCCCGGGAATCTCGCGAACGACTCGGAAGCCCGTCTCGGGTCGCTTTATTGCCAGGACGGGGGCAGGTCTGTCGAAGCTGCAGTTCTCCGGCAAGTGTTGCATGGAGCCGCCTAACCGCAGCGCCTTCTCTCGCCCGTCGTCGGCGAGGGGCGGGTCGACCCCTTCTGGCCATTGAACCCACTCCGCGACGTTGCCGTGAACGTCATAGAGCCCCAAACGGTTCCGCATGAAACTCCCGATGGGCGCCAGCTCATCATGGCCATCGGCGCCTAGAGGATTCTTGCAGTTGCCGTACTGATCGAGATCAGCAGGATCGTCCCCGAAGAAGTACAGGGTGGTTGCACCAGCGCGGGCCGCAAGCTCCCACTCATCAGCGGTCGGCAGCCGAAAGACCGCGCTGTACTCGCGGGCCTCGAGTCCCTTGAGAAATGCCTGGACGTCTTCGGGCGCAACCTCGGTCATCGGCCAATCGGCAGGCCATTCTTTATGATGAAGATCTGGACCCATGACGGTGGCCCAATCCCGGCGGCTGACTTCCTGGGTCGCGATGCAGAAGGGCTTCTCGACGATGACAACCCTCTCTCCGAGATTGACCACAGCGGGGCCCACTTCTACGAAAGCGATATCGTTGAGCCCCGGCGGCGGCGGGCAAATATCTGGCAACTCGGCAAACGTCGAGACCTCAGAGTCTCGGCCCGGCTGCTGCGCCTCCACGGCAGGCCACTCGGCGGTCGTCGAGATGTTCGAGTCCCGGGAAGGCCACATCAAGACGCCGGCGAGCCCGACTGTGGCGAGAACCGCGGCGCCCAGCAGGGACCTGAGGAGCTTGCTTCCGGTGTCCCCTCGTTCAGCAGGCAAGTCCTGGGCCGTGGTTTCTAGGATCCGTACGTTGTTTCCACGTAGATAGGCGACCGGCGTCGCCCATTCGGCGCGGGTCTGGCCCAGGGCGAGAGCCCGGCGCGCGTTCACCATCGCCCCTTCTACACTCCGCCCGCTGGCCAGCTCACGGTAGAGAGACGTTGAAAACGATACAGCGGCGTCGTCCGAGATCGCCGTGCGCATCGCCACGACGGCAGGGACACCGCGACTGAGAAGGTGCTGGGCCATGCCGTCGAAGGCGTCGTCGACCGCGGCCCGAGCGCCGTGGCATGCGCTCAGCACCACCAAGCGCGGCGCCGCCCTGCGCTCGAGGGCGCGGGTCAGCTCGCCGCCCGACACGGAATCCGTTCGGCCGGCGGCGTCCTCCAGCTTCAGCAGACCGCCGGAACCGCGATCACCCGGTCCACCGTGAGCCACGATGTGGAGCACGTGGCAGGGCGCTTGATCGATCCGGTCCCCGAGCGCTTCGAGGGTTGGAGGCTCGAGAAGCTCGACCTCGAGCTCGCCGCGATCGACCAGCGGTGTCAGGTGCTCCCGGATCCGCTGCCATTCGGTGGCCCCGCCGAGCTTGCTCTCGCCCCGCGGCTCCGGCAGGAGCGCGAGCACCCGAAGTGGCGCCACGGCCGGTGTCAGGATTGGCGTTTGTTCGCAGACGCCGAGGGTCCGTACCACCGGCAAGTCGGCTCGGTCGGCCAGAAAAGCCTGCCCCTCGGGGTCCCAGAGCGCTTCCCACGGCAGGATCGCAAGCTCGGGCGCGTCGTCGAGCCGCAGACAGATTCTCAAACCGACGCCGGCGCTGCGGACACGCTCGATCGAAGCCCGAAAGGCCTCTCCGATCGGGCCGACGAAGACCGACTCGAAGAGCCGCCTGCCGCGGTACTGGAGGTCGCCGATCCCGGCGGGTTGTCGACGGACCTCGCGCGCGGACTCGACGCTTTCATCGCGCGCCGGGTGGTCGCTGCCGCTCAGGCCTGCCGAATCGATCTCGACGGCTCTTCGCGGGCCGCGAGGCGAAGCGGTCACCCGGGCTCGGTAGGTCTCGTCGATTCGCTCGATCGAGAGATCGAAACTCTCGAAGCGATCGGGAACCGGCCGTTCGGATGGCTCGTGAGACGAACGCTCGTGGGCTGTCATGATCCTCCTCTCGGGACGCGATCAGGACTTCTGGCTATCGGCCCATTGTAGTGCGACGGACCCGGATCGAGCCGGAGGTCGGAGATTCGGGATGGCGAACTCGGTATTTCGCTCGGACCCCTGCGGCTCCCGTCTCGGCGATCGGAGCGGCTTCCGCCAGCCAGCGGGTGGTCGAGAGTCGTGTGGATGAGCCGATCAGAATCAGGTCTCCGTGGTCGGCCGCTTTCTCGACGGACGAATCTCCTGGCAGGGTCATGGTCAGCGAATCGCCTTGCCGGGCACCGACGGTCAGGACTCTGCCGGGATCCAGGACCTCGTGGCCGTCCAAGTCCGGAAAAAGCAGCGTCACCTTGCCGGCAGGACTGACGTCGAAGAGATAGACGAAGAGCCCGCGATCATGCCCGTGCCGCAGGTCGGTCCGCAGGCGATCGCCCTCGACGAAGGTGGAATCGGCTGGGTGGCGCCAGGCTCCACCTCGTGAGCGGAAGAGCTTCATCGACAGCCCAAAGCGATTCGGTCGATCGGCCAGCGCCAGGAGACGCTCTCCGGCATCGGCGGCCCGTTGACCGGGTTCTGAGTTGGCGCCGCTATCGCCAAAGATCGACGCGTCGAGGCCATCGCCGGAAGCTTCCGGGTGCTGTTCCGGGCAGTCGGCGGCCAGGGCAGACGCGGCACGATCGAAGATCTCACGCCAGGTCATGCTTGACTCGACGTGCCGCAACGCTTCGATGAGATGAAAGCTGAACGCGCCCCGATATTCTCCAGCGATCCACGGCGGCAACTCCAGCGCGCGTTCGTCGTCGCGGCAGGCGGCCAGAATCAGCGGGCGCGGGCCGGTCTCGACGTCGCGCCATACCGGTAGCGGCGAGGGCGGCAGAGCGTCGACGGGACGCAGATCCGGCGGCACGGATCGTACGCGCCAGAAGGGACGTTGCAGGGTCGCCGCGTGGCAGCAATCGAAGATCATCGTCAGGTGGGGCGTGACTTCCATCAACTCCGCGGCCCAGTGGTTGATCTCGTCGTCGGTGATGTCGCGGTTTTCATCGTCGTCCCGGCCGCTGTCGACCGGTACCAGGGTCTCGTCGAGGCCGTCGCCCTCGTCGCCTTCGCGGTCGGTCATCTGGGAGCCGTGTCCGGAGAAGTAGAGGAGCACCTGGTCGCCGCTTTCGGCGCGAGACCTGAGATTCGCCAGGGCGTCGAGAATACCCTGCCGCGTGGCCAGGGTCTCGAGACATTGATGCACGTCCTCGGGGGCGAATCCGTGTCGGCCGACCAACACCTCGGCCATCGTTTGCGCGTCGCGAACCGCTCCGGCCAGCTGGGTTTCCAGCCCGAAACCTGGGTAGGTGTCGATGCCGATCACCAAGGCGTGGCGCCGGGCCCTCATCGAGTCGTTTTTGTCGCCGCCGGCAGCCGGACTGCCGGATCGCCCAGCAGGGCCCAGCTGCGGGCGTCATGGAAGGCCATCCAGAGATGTGGAAGACTTGAATCCTTGGCCTCCAGGCCCATGCGCGATCTGGCCCAGGTCGCGGCCAGTTCGGCGAAGCGCTGGCCGAAGCCGTCGAGAGCTTCTCCGAGGCGTTTGCCGTCCAGTAGCGCCTGGACGGCGTCTTCGAAAGGTCCGATTTGCGAAACGCCGTGCCATCGGCAGGCGATCTCGAATACCCGGCCGACGTGTCCTACCACCGCCAAGGCGCCGCCCTCTCGGCCCAGCAGCCGCCCCGCCAAGGCGGCGACGAAGGGTCGTGAGGTGAGCTCGACGGCATCCTCGGGCCGGTCACTGTCGTAGGGGTCGCGGCGCGGTGTACCCGCGGTATGGCAGCCGAAGAGGATGGCGATACCGCCGTCCATAGCGCCGGGCGGAAGGTCGGCGGCGGTGACGGTGTGTTTCGGTGGTATCGGCCGCGACCAGCGCACCGGGCCGGGCCAGTCGGCACAGATCAGGGATCCTTGGCGTGCTCGCTGGCTGGGGTGATCCGCGGGGAATCTCACCCCGTGGCAGACCGCGATGAGGAGATCCGGAGCGCGCCTGATGAGCTCGAGGAGCTCGGATCTCGAGGCACTTTCGCCGATCGTGACCTCGGGGCTCAAGCCGCGCTGCTTCAGGAGCGTTGCCAACGGCTTCGCCAAGTGTTCGGTGCAGGTTGCGGTTGCGCGGTCGTCGGGGTGAACCGGCGCGAAGATCGCTGGCGCAACGTCATCCTCAGGCGATCGTCGTTCGGCCTCGACGACCCGTTTCGCATAGGCGGCGAGGTCTTCGACGTCGTCGAAAGCCAACCGTCCGACGGCGTGGGGAACGTCGAGATCTAGCTCGAAGCCGTAGGGAAGGGCCGTTGGATCGCCAACCAGGAGCAGATACCAGGGCATCTGTCTGGGCTCGACGCGCCCGAGCCCGGCACGTAGACGTGTTCGGAATTCGGCGGCTCCTTCCGCGGGATAATAGGTCAACTCGCGGTAGCGGTCGCCGGCCTGCTGCCGTCGTCGGGCGAGCAGAGGCTCCAGGGCCTCGCGAACCTCGCTGGTGGTGTCTTCGGTGAAGATCACCCCCCAGCCAGCGCTCGCCAAGTCGCCGCTGGCGATGCCGTAACGAGGCGGCCGGCCGCGGCGCAAGGCTCGTTGAACCTGACGCCGCGCCTCGGGCAAAGGTAGCGGGTCGAGGGGGCGACCGGTGTGGCCGTCGATCCCCAGGACCCGTAGGTCAGTAGCCATCCCTCCCTCGCGGATGTCAGTCCGAGTCTGGATCGTCGTTATCGGTGCCGAGTCCGTCCATACCGCCACCCTTCGGCTCGGAGCCCACGTCATCATCCGGATCGTCGCCCCAAAACGGTTTCATCCACATCACATCCATGATCTTCTCCTTCCAGGTTCCTCAGATGGTTGTTTGGACCGCGGTCAGTCGGTTTGATGCATGGGACCCGATCTCGCGGGAAAGGTTGAAGGTGAGTTCGCTGCCCGGCCATCGCCGAGGAGAATGAAGGGGGCCCAGGCCGACGACGGGTGGTGACCGCGGATCAGGGCGAGCTTGGCTTGCCGGAGGGCTCGGTCGGGATCCATGCCGCCGCGGAGGTGCCGATGGAAGGTCGACATTAGCTCCGCTGTCGCACCGTCGGTGACCTGCCACAGGCTGGCAACGACCGTCGAGGCTCCGGCGCGCAAAAACGCCCAAGGCAGTCCGAGGATGCCTTCGCCTTCGACCGAAAGCCCACCGGCGGTCTTGCAGGCGCTCAGCACTATGGTCTGACCGCAAAGTTCGAGGCTCAGAACGTCGATGAGATAGAGGTCACAGCTGTCGGTGAAGAGGCCCTCGGCGTCGATGCACGAGAGCGCGATTCGGGAACGCTCCGGAATCTGCCGATCGCTCTCCGCGTGGGAAGCGATGTGAATCACGCGATGCACCGGAGCTTCAGTGAGAAATCGCTTCCGGGTAACGTCGGGACCGGCGATGGGGATCACACCGTAGTGTTCCGCGATGCGCGTGACCTCGATCTGGGTTCCTGGCAGTCTCTGAAACTTCCGGGCCTCGTTGGGGTTGCGGGGATCGATGACGTCTTCAGGCCACCGGGGATCCTCGCGGCCGAAAACGGGATCAGCCATAGCAAGAATCTCAGATCGTGGCGGCGTGCACGTGCCACCATGTCGCCGTAGCGCATCGAGGACAGAAAACGAGGGTAGATAGCTGATCTCGTGGCTGTGGATCAGGTGCTGGCCCGTCCGAGGGTGGTGGAGAACCTCGAACGGCAGCTTGTCGAGCGGGCTTTCGGCGATGATCACCAGACGTCGATAATCGTCGAGGTAGTCTTCGAGCGGAAGAAGGAGGCGGACGCTGAGCTCACGGATTTTCGAGTCGAGGCGGCGTTGGGTTTTGGCGGTCGCTATCGGATCAAGCCCCCTGAGGATCTCGACGGCGAGCCTCTCGATCTCAACGCGGTCGGCATCGAGAGAGTCCGTCCGTAATCCTCGCCGCGGATCGAGAATTACTGCATGGAACCGGTCGAGTCCGCTGGCGAAGACGATTCCCAGAGTGCCAGCTTCGAGCAGGTCGGCCGCTTGCCGTGGATCGACGGCTGGCGGCAGCGGCGTCAGCCCCGCATGCTGGCGCGCGTCGTCCTGAAGATCGCGGAGTTTCAGGCGGAGCTCCAGCAGCCTTGCTTCTTGATAGGTGTATCTCGGATCCTCTTCCGAGGGCGGTCGTTCGAGCTGTCGGATGGCGTCGAGCAAGTCGTGGCGAACGCGATCGATTTCTCCCGCACTCTCGAGCGTCGGGCGACTCTCCCCGCTTTTCTTGCGGTGGATACGTTCGTTCGTGCTCTCCAAGAGACTCTGGGCGCGGTAGCCTTCGAAGATTCTCCAGGCGTCTTCCGGATCCCCCGCAGCCACCGCGAGATCGAGTCTGTGCCTGTAGTGCTTCTGGCGGAGGGCGAAGAAATGAAGCCCTTGATCGTGCCAGACGTCTCGCAACGCCTCGAGCAGAGCGAGGCCGCGATCGGCAGCTCGTTTCGCTTCCTCCAGCTCACCGAGCTTATCCAGGGCGACCGATCGCACATGACGGGCCGCGGTTTCGAGATTGAAGTCCGGCTTGTCAGCGGCTCCGGCGAGAGCGAGGGTCTTGTCGACCCAGCGCAGACTCTCACCCCATTTCTCCTGACGCAATCTCAACTCAGCCATGTCGACAAAGACATTGGCTTTTGCGTACGTGTCGGAATCGCTGAGAGCCTCGATGGCCTTCTCGAGTGCCCGCTCCGCGTTCTCTAGACGGTCATCTCCAAAATCGAGCCAGGCCGATTCCTGCCATAGGGAGGCCCGAAGCTTGGTGTCTTCAATAGGCAACTTCAAGGCGCCCTCGACCCTTGTCTTCGCCTCAGCCACATCGCCCTGAAGGCGGGCGATCCTGGCCTGCTGAAGGAGCAGCCTGCCCTGGAGGTCAGGTCTGACCCCGAGCAGGCGGTAGAGGACTTCCACCTTTTTGAAGCCTTGCTCGGCTTCATCTAGCCAGTTGAGGCGAAGGTAGGTGGCAGCGCGGTTGAATTCGATTCTTGCTTGGACAGCAAAGGCCTCAGGCTCCGATACGTCTGTGACACTCGTGGCCTGATCCAGGAGATCCAGGGCGTCGAACAGCCGACCCTCGAGCGTAGCCATCGTCGCGAGCCCGTTCCAGATGCGAGCTTCCTGGTACTGACAATTCTGCGCACGGGCTTTTTTGAGAGCACGTTCGTAGATAGTTTCCGCGGCCTGACGCTCGCCGCCCGCGCGGAGCTTTCTGGCCTCGACGATCTGCGCGGTAAGCGCCTCGCAGGAATCCTGGATTTCCACCTGGCCGCTGGCCCTCGGTCGAGTCTCGAAGACCGGGACGACGGTGATACTGATCCGCGGCGAGTCGGTGGAAGAAGCACTCGTCTCTCGAACGACTAGCTTGTAGGTCCAGTGTGGTTTGAGGGAATCCAAAGGTACGCCAAAGTCGATCCATTCCTGTTCGGCGGCGACAGGGTGGCGCTCTTGCCGGACAACCTGATCCTCCGCGTCGAGCAGCTCTACGATGTAACTATCCGGGTTGAGCGTCGACGCGTCGATCTGGAAAGCGATGCCGGTAGCCTCGCTCGGTAGCGTCAGCCGCGAATCACGCAGAAGACCGGCGATAGAAACCGGGTAATAGCCCTCCGGGGTCGGAGCCTCTGCTCCTCTATTGCCCCACAACCAGACCAGCCCCACGGCCAGGGTCAGCGTCGCGGCCAGCCCGAGGATCCCGGGCCAGCCTCGACGCGGAAAGGAGACGACGCCCTCCGCGTCGTCGTAGGCCGTATCAGCGATCTGCGGCGGCTCTCGGTCGAGTCGCGGCGACAGCTTGCGCCACGCATCATCGACGTCGACCTCCAGCAGATCGTCGGGTTCGTCGATCGGCTGCGTCTCGGCGACTGAATCACCGGTCAGCTCGAGATAGACCGCTGCCAGCTCCGGATCGATGGCCAGCCGATCGCGGATCCGGTCGGCCTCTTCCGACGACAGCTCGCCGTCGCGAAGCGCCCTCAGGCGCTCGAGGCTCGGAGGCTCGCCCAGTCGCTGCCGCTCGGCGGCGGCCAGGGCTGCCAGATCTTGAGACAACTTTGTATCGCGGGTCATGACCTCATTTCCTCAGTCGCTCAGATCCTGGTCGAGATCGGGATAGTGCTCGGCCAGCAGCGAGCGCAAACGCTTCTGCGCCAGGGAAACCTGCGACTTCGCGGTACTTACGGTCACACCGAGAATCGCCGCGATGTCCCGGTAGTTTCTATTCTGGTAGACACGAAGCCAGACGCAACGTTGCATTTTTGGAGGCAGTTTGTCGACCGCCGCCTTCAAGAGCCGGCGCCGTTCTTGGATCACCGTCTGGTCCCGCGGCCGATCCTGAAACGCCGTCTCAGGCTTGCCGTCCTCGACGATCGGGACTTCGATGCCGTCGCGTTTGGCGGCGCCGGCATCCCGCCTCCAGTTGCGCCAGACATTGTCGGCGATGGTGTGCAGCCAGGTCAGGGATCTGGCTTCGCCCCGAAAGTTGCCGAACGCTTTGTAGGCGCGTAGGAAGGTTTCCGACGCGAGATCCTGAGCGTCCTCGGGTGAGCAGCCCTTCTTGTAAAAGATGTTGACGACGGGACCGTAGAGCTCGCGGAACAGTTCTTCGAAGGAGTCCTTTCGCTCCCTCGGCACTTCTTGAAGCATGGCCAATATCAACATCATAAGAATCTTCAGCCCGGTGTCGCCTGGCCGGCCCTTGATGTCGAAGCCCTCCGGGCCGCCGGCGCCGCCATCGCAACGCTCCGGCAAGCTGAAGTGTACCGCCAAGTCCAGATTTCAGCGGATCATCTTGTTTCCTGCCGTCAAGACCCAGCTCCGGGCCGCCATGAGCCCCATTGGGCGGTGCTGGAAAGTGTCCCAATTCAAATCAGGCGTGGTTTCAGGCGTCTCGAAGTGGTCCCATTTCAAATGATCCGAGTTCACGGCTGATGGAAGTGTTCCCATTTCGCAAGGAGCGCGATTTTTGAGGCACGAAAGTCGTCCCATTCGTGACGATCTGGCGGCGAGCCAGGGATTTCCTGAGGTTTCCTGAGGTTTCTGAGGTTCCTCAGATCTGTCATGAAGCAGAGTTACTGGCAGGGTCACCAGGGAAGCGTCCTGAACAGAGATTCTGAGGTCCCTGAGGTTTTCGTCAGGAAACCTCAGGCCACTCGCAGCCGAGAACGATTTGGGAGGGCAGGAACGTCAGGAAACCTCAGGAATCTCAGGAACGGCTCGTCTTCGCGATCAGAGCCTCGGCAAGCTCCTGGGATCGCGCTGCCGCTGAGCGAGCGTGTTCAGGGTCCCAATCCGCTTTCGACTCGACCCAGCCAACCAGGTTGCGTCGGATCAAGTCGACGAAGATATCGATCTGCTCGGGACGGTCGTTCAAGCAGGGGATGAAGCGAAAGCGCTCGCCACCGGCCTCCATGAACAGCTCGCGGGCCTCGCGGCCGATTTCGTCCAGGGTCTCGAGGCAGTCGACGCTGAAACCCGGGCAGATGACGTCGACTCTGCGCGTCCCGAGAAGCGCCAGTTCCTCAAGGCGCAGGTCGGTATAGGGCTGGAGCCATTCCTCCCGCCCCAGCCGCGACTGGAAGGTCACCTGATAGCGATCCTCGGCCAAGGAGAGCTCCTCGGCCAGCAACCGGGTCGTCTTGTGGCAGTGGCAGTGGTAGGGGTCGCCATTCAGGAAATAGCGTTTCGGGATGCCGTGGTAGGAGGTGATCAGCATCTCGGGCTCGCCGTCTTTCGACCACAGCTCGCGCACGGTGGTGGCCAGGGCGCGGATGTAGGCGGGCTCGTCGTAGTAGCCCTGGACGGTGCGGATTTCGGGTACCCAGCGCCAGGTCATCAGCTCCCGCATCACCGCGTCGAAAGCCGCGCCGGTGCTCGAGGAGGAGTAGCGCGAGTAGAGAGGCAAAACCAGAATCCTACGACAGCCCGCGTCGCGCAGGTCGCGCAGAGCGGAGCCTATCGACGGCTCGCCGTAGGTCATGCCCAGGGCGACTCGGGTAGGGGTACCAATTTCGTCCTGCAAGCGGTCGGCGACCGCCTGGGTGATGCGCTTCGAGATCACCAGCAGAGGTGAACCTTCCTCGGTCCAGATCTTGGCGTAGAGCTCGGCTGAGGCCCGCGGCCGGGTGGTGAGCACGAAGAGGCGGAGGATCACCCACCAGAGCAGACGCGGCAGCTCGATCACCCGGGGGTCGGAGAGGAACTGCTTGAGGTAAGGCCGTACTGCTTTGGCGGTCGGGGCCTCAGGGGTGCCGAGCTGGGCGAGCAGGACGCCGACGGCGGGCAATTCACCGTGCTGAAAGTCAGGTTCTACGCTGAATAGATTCTTGCTCATGTTGGACAGATAGCGTGAGGGCGACGGGTTCGCGCCGATTGAGGTGCCGATTCAGGGGGACGCTTCATCGCCCCTGTGCAGTCGGATGTCGGGATTGTAGCTAGATCCCGTCCGGAAACGTACGCTTCCACCGTGGGTCCGGGCGACGCGGGCAAGTGGCCGTTCTGGATGGGATCTCGGCTGCGCAAAGCCACGGGTTGCCAGGAATCCAGTCGGGTAGGTCGCAACCTACCTTTCCGGGTGTGGCCGACGCTCGTCCGCGGTGTTAATAGTCAAGGTTGCCACACAAAGCGCAGCCGGTGAAACGGCTTCCGCAAAAGCCACTGTTCGCCCCCCGCGTTGAGCTTTCTGCCAGCGTGGGATCCAGATTGCCGAGCTGCCCACGGGCGCTCCACTATACCTTTGGTGTGGAGCATCAAGCTCGACGCGGCTCGCGCCGAAGATGGAGGAAAGGAGATGACATGAGCGATCTTCGAAGACGGGCTCGGAGGACCGATTTCTGGCAATTGATGATCGGCCTGTTGATCTTATCGGTTGCGGCGATGCTGGCCGCCGGTTGTTCCGGACCCGAGGCTACCGCGCCGGTTGCCGAGGTGCCGCCGCCGGTCGAGGTGCCGCCGCCGGCCGAGGTGCCGCCGGCGGTTGCGGTCGCCCAGAGCGGCGGCGGGCCAAGCCCGCCGGCGGCCGAGGGCTTTGCCGGCTACCCTGTCCAATGCCAAGAGGAGTGGGTCGATCTGGCAACGAACCTGGCTCCGATCGCGGAAGGCTTCGAACGGCAGAACATCATGTACGACACCACCCCGCTCAGCGACTGCTCGGGCATGTTCCACCGCCTATTGCGCGCGTTCGACGAAGGCTGCGGCGGCTATTCGCTGCCGCAGCCGGAGTCCTGCCGCGACAGCCGGGACGTCGCCCGGTGGTATCAGGAGAAGGGCCTCTTCACCCGGGTCCGCGACGAGCTGGGCCAGGTCGACTGGATCAAGCCGGGCGCGGTGATGTTCTACGGCCACAGCGGCAAGTCCTACGAGGCGGCGGCGGACCTTGACGAGATCCTGCGTGAGGTCGAGCACGTCGGGGTGGTGGTCTCTGTCGAGCGCGACGCCACCGGAGACCTGACGCGCTACCGGCTGTTCCACGGCCGCTCCCCCGGCAAGCCTGCCGGCATCACCGACTACCACCTGCGTGTGCCCGCGCGCCCGGAGCACCGGCCTTTCGGCAACTGGGATCAGCAGTGGGTCGGCGTCGCGCCGCTCGCGGACGACAGTCTGCGGCAGCCGGCGGCGGGCTGATCGGAAAGGAGACCTCATGCTGCCGCGGGCCGACAGGGGCCGCGGCGACCCTAGCTTGCCTGACGGCCCGGACCGTGGCAGCATGGTAGTTGACATGGCGCTTCGATATCAGAGCAGTGAGGGGCGCTCCGAGAGCACGATCCAACAGATCCTCAATGCTCCCTTCGGCAAGATGGTGGAGAATTTCGCGCTCGCCATCCAGTCGGCCCAGCAGGCGATCGACGCCTACAGTCTGCGGATCATGGACCGCATGTCGGATCGCGACCAGGGTCTCGAGCTGGAGGACGGCCGCAAGCTCTCGATGCTCGAGCTCGGCCTGACGCCGGCTTTCTACCACTTCCGCCAGGCCACGGTGGAGGTCCGCCTGTCGATGAGCATCCGGCGCTTCTCGGGCACCACGGCCTACGCCGGCGCCAAGGATCCGACCGCGCCTTTCAAGGCCCTGGCGGATCCGGGCGCCACGGCCGCGGGCGGCGTCGATCCGGCGACGGCCGCGAAGTATTCCTATCCTCCGGGGGACAGTTGCCTGGTCCGGGCGAAGATCGACGCCCTGCCAGCGCCGGCGACCCTGAGCGCGAGGCTGCGGCAGAAGCGCAAAAAGAGGTAAACGACCGAGGAGCAGGTGACGTCATGGCAGCCAGCGTTCTCGACACCCTCGGCGAGATGCCGATCGCGCCTTTGATCACCAGCCTGGCCAAGGGTATTGCCGAGGCCCAGCTGGCGCTCGATCAGGTGAGCATGCGGGTGGCCGTGATGATGGCCGGAGCGGCCGACCGCGACCGGGTGTTTATCGGCAAGCGTTCCTACTCGCTGCTCGAGCTCGGCCTGACCCCGACGTTCTATCAATTCACCGAGACGGTGCTCGAGATCAAGGTCTCGGTGTCGATGCAGCTCGGCGGCAAGGCGGGGGCGGACAAGTTCTCGCAGCGCGTGCTGCCGGTCGACGCCACCATGTCGAGCAAGTATCAATACAACGTAGAGGGCTCGAGCTCGGTGCGCACGAAGCTGATGCCGGTGCCTTTGCCGCCGATGTTCGAGGAGCAGGTGCGCGACGTGATGGTGGCGGAGAACGAGTACCGCGATCTGGCGGCGGGCCGGATCCGTTGGGATACGCTGGTCGCGCGGCGCAAGCGTGAGGCCGAGGAACGAGCGAGGCGGGAGGTGTGATGTTCGATCCGGAGAAGATGGCGATCGAGCGGATGAGCTTCGCCGGCCAGAAGGCGATGGCGCAGCTCGCCGACACCAACATCGATCAGATGATCGCGTCGCTGGGCCGCGGTATCGCCGAGGCGCAGTTCGAGCTCGACACGATGAGCGTCGGTATCGCGCGTCTGATGAGCGGTGAGTACGAGGTCGCGGTCGACCAGGACGGCGAGCCCAAGTTCGACGACCGCGGTCGGCCGATCCTGATCAAGGGGTCGACCCGGGTCGAGTTCGACGGCGAGCAGCTGTCGCTGCTCGAGCTCGGCTTCACGCCGACTTTTTATCAGTTCACCGAGACGGTGATCGAGGTCAAGGTGTCGATCAGTCTCGACGCCGACGTCGACGTGTCGCGCAGCGAGACCAGGACGACGACCACCAAAGAGACGAGGGGTTTCTTCCGGAAGAAGACGAAGACGACGGTGCACTCGGTGTCGACGCGTTATTCGGCGAGTTTTCAGTACAGCGTCGAGGGCTCGTCCTACGTGCGCACGACCCTCGTCCCGGCGCCGCCGCCGCCGGCGTTGATCGACGTGCTCCAGGAAGCGGTGTCGGAAGCGCGGGGCACCTCGTGACTCGGGAGGGTGTCGTACGTCCCTGGCGCCCAAAGGCAATGGGTCAACCTGGCTGCAAAATCATCGCGGTGCAGGTCGTGCGTTTCAGGTTTTTAGTGATGCCTAGGAGTCTGTTGCGCATAGATTTGTGACCGGCTTCGCTGGGCGAGCACGTCGACATCTGACGCTGGTGGTGGCGAGGGTCATTGGGCGAGCCCTCAGGGCTAGACAAA